>Ga0214192_1000250_pt1 | contig 34158 bp, 36 predicted proteins | sample TroBogEpilimnion_44_FD_153030 | JGI IMG/M metagenome (GOLD analysis project Ga0214192, IMG submission 153030) | Freshwater microbial communities from Trout Bog Lake, WI - 29JUL2008 epilimnion | ecosystem: Environmental > Aquatic > Freshwater > Lake > Epilimnion/Euphotic zone | place: Trout Bog... | reverse complement strand
AAAAATATCCAATTATAAAAAACATAAATAAAAATAATTAAAAATATCTCATTAAAAATTAACGCAAAAAAATAAATTAAATTAAGAGCAATTATGAACTTTTTATCCTTATGTGTGGAGCATTGCTCTATATATTTTAATTTTTTTAATGTTCGGTGGTAAATTATCTACTCTTTCATTAAAATAATATCCAAATGCTAAATATGTTAGATTGCTTGGTAAATTGTCTACTTTTTGATTAAAACTATCTCCTAAAGTTAAATGTGTTAGATTGCTTGGTAAATTGTCTATTTTTTGATTAAAACTATATCCAAGAGTCACATGTTTTAAACTATTTGGTAAATTATCTATTTTTTGATTAAAATAATATCCCAAAGTTAATTCTGTTAGATTATTGGGTAAATTGTCTACTTTTTGATTAAACCAGTGCCCAAAAGTTAAATGTGTTAAATTTATTGGTAAATTGTCTATTTTTTGATTAAAACTATCTCCTAAAGTTAAATGTGTTAAATTCTTTGGTAGATTATTTACTTCTTTATTAAAATTTACGTCCAAAAGTTAAATGTGTTAAAGAGTTTGGTAATTTATCTACACTTTCATTAAAACGTGTTCCAAAAGTTAAATGTGTTAGACTCGGAGCTAAAATATCGCTTATCGGACAATTAAACAGTGAATCTTCATATTTATCAAAATCCTCATCAAATATAATTATTTCTGTATCCAAAGGCAAATCTTTTAATTCTTCATTAAAATTAAAAGGTATGGTTAAAGTCTTTGTTTCTTTATTATAATATTCTTCCAACATCTTTTTTATTAGTATTCTTTCCTGTTTACATTTCAAAAATCAACTTTTTTAAATAAAGTGAGAAAAGTGAATAAGCCAACAAATTAATTTTAAGGCGACACCATCAATAATTATATATAATTATTTGGTGCTTCAGAAATTCATTTTATGAATTTCATGAAGACCAAAAGAAGTAGAATCAATGAAAAAATCTTAGGCATAATTATTTTATAAATTATTAATTTGTATATGCCTGTTTGTTTTTCATTGTGTAATCTTCTTTTGATGTTTAATTTATTAAATTTTTATATCAAAAGAAGATTACACAATGAAAAGATATTTTAGCAATGATTTATTTATACTTTTCGCTAAAAGATTCTTTCATTGTTCTAACTCTATTGAAAGGCACTTTATAAAAATATTTCTCTATTGTGTTCGTCCACTATTTTACATCCAAAGGGTCTTTTTTTTAACACATCTTTTTTTTCTCTGTATATTTTAATTTCTTTAATGTTCGGCGGTAAATTATTGACTATTTTATTAAAATTCCAGCCAAAAGTTAAATGTGTCAGGCTGCTTGGTAGATTATCTACTTTTTCACTAAATTTAACACCAAAAGTTAAATGTGTCAGGCTGCTTGGTAGATTATCTACTTTTTGATTAAAACGATATCCAAAAGTTAAATGTGTTAAAGAATTTGGTAAATTGTCTACTTTTTTATTAAATCTATAACCAAAAGTTAAATGTGTTAAATTCTGTGGTAAATTGTCTACTTTTTTATTAAATCCATAACCAAAAGTTATTTTTTTTAAATTCTCAGGTAAATTGCCTATTTTTTTATTAAATGTTGAATACTGACTTCTGTTATAACCATCATCAAATATTATTATTTCCGTATCCAAAGGCAAATCTTTTAATTCTTCTTTAAAAGTAAAAGGTATTCTTAAAGTCTTTGTTTCCATATCATAATATTCTTCTAACATCTTTTTTATTAATATTCTTTTTTATTTATTTTTCAAAATCAACTTTTTAAATGTATAGAAAAGTGAATAATTAGATGAGTTAATTAAAAATGTGGGCAAAAGAAGTAGAGTCAATGAATTCCTCACTAAAATTATATAAAATAAGTCATACGCGCGAATTTATACTTTTTTATTGAATAGTCTTCTTTTAATATATAAATTACTAAGTTTAACATCAAAAGAACTAAAGCAAAATTTATATAAACAGTTCTTTATAATTCAACTCTACAACTTTACAACCAAAGGGAATTTTTTTAATAAAATCTAATTTGTCAATCCGATTCACTTTTATTTCTTTTATTGTAGAAGGAATATTCTCCACTGTCTCGTTATCACAATCGAAATAATTAAAATAAACGATTATATTTTCTATTGTTTCGGGAATACTATTTTTAATAATATTCTCTGAATAAAAGCCCAGTTCCTTAATGGATTTGGGTAAATTGTCCACTGGCTTATTAAAGTTCCATCCAACAGTTAAATATCTTAAATTTTGAGGTAAATAGTCCACTGCTTGATTAAACATATTACCGAAGGTCAAGTGTGTTAGGTTTATGGGTAAATTGTCTACTGACAGGTCAAAGCAATGTCCAAAAGTTAAATGCGTTAGACTCTGAGGTAAATTGTTTACTTTTTGATTAAAATCCGAACCAAGGGTCAAATGTGTCAAGTTTGTTGGTAAATTATTTACTTGTTGATTAAATTTACATCCAATAATTAAATGTGTTAGATTTGAAGGTAAATTATCAACTGTTTGATTGAAACGATAACTCAGAGTCAAATGTGTCAATGAAGTAGGTAAATTATTTACTTGTTGATTAAAATTATCTCCAACAGTTAAATGCTTTAGATTTAGAGGTAAAGTATCTACCAATTGATTAAAATCATTTCCAAAAGTTAAATATATTATACTATCTAATAAATTATCCACTTCTTGATTAAAATTACATCCGAAAGTCAAATATGTTAAATTGGGAGGTAAATTATTTACTGGTTGATTAAAATCAGAACCAAAAGTTAAATGTGTTAGACTCGAAGGTAAAATATTGTCTATTTGATAATTAAATCTTGAATAATTATTTTTACTTAAATCTTCGTCAAATATAATTATTTTCGTATCCAAAGGCAAATTTTTTAATTCTTCTTTAAAAGTAAAAGGTATTCTTAAAGTCTTTGTTTCAATATCATAATATTCTTCTAACATCTTTTTTTATTAATATTCTTTTTTATTTATTTTTCAAAATCAACTTTTTTCAAAAACAACTGCGCAGTCAATTTTCACAATACATTATGACGCGATGTATTGTGAAAAAGACTGTACATAAAAATAAACAAATAGAAGAATTTTTTTTAAAGCCGGTCAGTGCGTCATATTGCACTATAATGTGAAATTAAAAAGTATATATGTCTACTAATTACACAAAATCCGAACATCTCATTAAAACTACAGTTTTAGTGGATGCATCCAACAATTATTAAAATAATTGTTGAGATGACACGAGATACAAATCAATAAAAGCAAAAATTCAAACAATACTTTTTTATTTTATAAATTATTGTTTGCAGTATTCTTTTTATTATAACTAAAAACTTTTCGTGTGGCATTCTATATTAATGTTTGATATCAAATAATTTGTTTATCAATAAAAATAAATTATAACAAGACACTCTTTATATTACATTGTTATAATTTATTTTATTGATTTATATTATTTGAAGTTAACTTTATAGAAATATTTCTTTATCGTCCTCATCTATTATTTTACATCCAAAAGGTATTTTTGTTAACAAACCAAGTTTAAATTTGTATATTTTAATTTCTTTAATGTTCGGTGGTAAATTGTCTACTTTTTGATTAAATCGCTCTCCCAAAGTCAAATGTGTTAAATTATTTGGCAAGTTGTCTACTTTCTGATTAAATTGCTCTCCAAAAGTCAAATATGTTAAATTATTTGGCAAGTTGTCTACTTTCTGATTAAATATAACTCCAAAAGTTAAATAAGTTAATGTATTTGGTAAATTGTCTACAATTTTATTAAATTTCCATCCAAAAATTAAATGTGTTAAATTATTTGGTAAGCTGTTTACTGCCCGATTAAATAGAACTCCAAAAGTTAAATGTGTTAGATTTTGTGGTAAATTATCTACTATTTTATTAAAATTATGTCCAAAAGTTAAATGTGTTAGACTATTTGGTAGATTGTCTACTTTTTGATTAAAATCATTACCAAAAGTTAAATGAGTTAAACCATTCGGTAAATTATCAACTAGATGATCAAATCGTGAATATTGATATTTTTTTAAATTCTCTTCAAATATAATTATTTCTGTATCTGGAGGCAAATTTTTTAATTCTTCATTAAAACTAAAAGGTATTCTTAAAGTCTTTGTTTTTTTATTATAATATTCTTCTAACATCCTTTTTGTTAATATTCTTTTGTATATTAACAGTTTATTTCAAATTTTTTAAAAAGTATATACGCCAAGTAAATACATAAAATCCGACACGAGAGACAACACAATAAAAATCAAATTCAAATGATATTACTTTATTTTTTACACCTTTTGACATTTAAAATGCCGATTTTACAAGTTAAAAAAAATAACTAACGGCACTATCAGGTGTAAAAATTTGGTTATATCCTGCCGTTAAACAGGAATGAATCTATTTAGTTTCTCTGCAATATTTTTTGGGTCTTCCTTCGCCTCTATATATTGATTCCACTATTTTGTACATATTTAATGCTGAATTTTTATCTCGGTTGTGAATTTGACTACATTTATTGTTTGAACACAATGTCAATCCCCATACTTCAATAACCTTCTTTTTACCAGTTTTTTTATCTAAATCTTTCGGTTTTTCTGATTCTCTTTTATGAAATGTATCACAATTCGATTCACATTTATTGCATAATTTAGACGTTCTAAACTCATTTATCTTATACACATTATAACCATTATTTCTAAATATTTTTCTTATTCTTCTGTTAATAATTGGTTCCTTACCCTTCATATTATGTTCTCCTTTATCATAATCTCCTAAAATTACTGTACATTCATCTGGTTTTCCAAATTTATTTGAAAAGTTTTTTATCATTTTGCTTTCTGATTTTTGAGTATTTGTATACCGATTAAATTTTAATTTTCTAAATATTTTCTGTGAATAATGTGCAAATAATATTCTGTTTACTTTATTTTTCTTTTTACAATATTCAATAAAATTACTATAATTTGTTGTTTTTGAATTATAATTTGATAACTCACTTTCAATTTCTTTTACAGTTCTTTTATTTATTTTTGTTTCTTTATTTATACTATCTTGTAATTTGTTGTATTTTTTATTTCTCGTTTCCAATCTTCTTTGATTTTGTGTATATCTAAATGTAATAATTTCTTCATCATCAATAACTTTTAATTTATTATTTTCATCAACTATAACTTTCTCTTTTATATTTTTGGAAACACAATACACGATATCTGACAAGTTGGGATCGCACGTTACTATTCTTTTATTTTTCATTTCTTTTGTAATCTCTACATTTTCAATATATTTATCTAAACTTTCTAATTTTGTTTTTACATTTTTTTGCATTTTTGATGTTATATACACTGGCGTTCCGTCTTTTAATTTTACTAATAAAACAGAACACCCCACTCCGTCTGTCTTAATCATATAATTAAATTTATAATTATTCCTCTTAAATTCCTTTCTGTCAGTCATAAAATTTTTATCCCATAATTCGCTTTGACAATCTTCAACTTTATCCAAATATTTTTTAAAGTTTTCGGTTATTGTTAAATTTATTAAACTGCATGTATCCAATGTTATATAATTCGGTTTAATATTTGTCCTTTGCGGAATAACCTGAAATAGTTTAAATTGTTCCTCATTTTTTTTAATTCTTTTGTCATTAATTTTTTCTAGCTCTTTGTTCATATAAAACAATGATTTTAAATAATCTGATGGATTGGAACATAAATCATAATCAATTGAATCTTTGTTAAATTTATTTTTTCTAATAATATTTGGCTTATGTAATTTTAACCAATCACTAAATATTTCGTCAGATTCAAAATTGTCAGTTGACTTTAATAAATCTTTTTTGACCAGTCTTAAATCAGCATACGATTGATTAATGTATTTTTTGGTTGATTCTTTATCAAAATTCATATTTCGTATGTCTTGATTAACTGATTTAATATCAAATGATTGATTAACGAATTTATTAATGTAATCTTTGAAATGTTCTGTTATATTATTTTTTATATTTTTAACAATGTCGATAGCTTCATATGCAAGTATATAACTTAATTTATCAATGTTAATAATATCGGAATCAATAATACATTGTTTATAATGCTTCGCATAAAAATCTTCTAATATTTTAATTTGTTTTTCTGTGTTATCAGATGGTTTTTTACCTCTACCATCAACTTTAATAGTAATAATATTAAAAATAGTTTTAATAATTTTTTCATCAATATCAGGAAATTCTATATTATTATCAAATAAATATATTAAATACAAATTAAGAAATTGACATGTATATATAACAATTTTATTAACTCTGCAAACAACTTCATTAATTTTATTATTAAGATCATCACTTTTAACAATATTTTTTAAAGGTGTCTTACTAACAATCATCAAATCTAATTTTTCATTTTTAATTTTAACTTTTGCTTTTTTGGAATTCATATAATAATATATAATTAGAAATTTATTCTTAAATGTTTTTAATTTTTAAGAATAAATTAAATTAAATCTATACTAAAAAATTAAAATAAGTTTAAAATAAAAAATATAATATAAGTAATAATGGAAATAGAAGACTCAATATATAAACATGTGTGTGATAAATGTGATTATAAATGTAATTACGAAAGTCAATGGATAAAACATTGTAACACGGAACTTCATATAACAGGAAAGAGAAAAAAAAGAATAGATAGTAAAGGACCATCTAAATGTGAAAAATGTGATTATAAAAGTAAAAATAAAATAATGTTAAAACAACATTATTTAAATGAACACGCAACAAAAATAGAACGAGAAAAAGAATTTAAGTATTTTTGTAAAATATGTGATTTAGGAACATTTTCAAAAGATATATATAACAACCACATAAATTCGGAAAAACATAAGAAATATGAAAAAAGACAATAAGATAACAGAAATGATAAATTAATATTTGCATAAAAAATAATTCCTAAACGAACAGTCTCTAATAATTACATATGTATAAATATATATGCGATTAAGATTATTTTTAATTTTTAATCGGCGTTTTAAATGTCAAAAGGTGTAATAAGAATTATTTGAAATGTTCTTTTATTGTGACTAAAAATTTCTCGTGTGACATTACTCATTTAAAATTTATATTAAATAAAATTAAAACAATAAAAACAATTTATAGCAAGAAGTCTTATTTTTACATTGCTATAAGTTTCTTTTATTAATTTGTATTGAAGTCACATTTTTATAAAAATATTAACAATTAAACCTAATGAATTATTTATCACAACAAAAATTTTCGTATCCTAATAAGACATATTTATTTTATCCGCTTGTTCTTTTGCTGACTAGGCTGTACAATATTATTTACATAAATAGTTTTTTATTTATTCCAATGCTTCACAATAAAAAGCAGTAACTGCATTTTTATGTTATATTTATTGTATTTGTATATATATATAAATGAAAAATGAAATATATAATGAAATCAAAACACTGGAAAATAGTCCAAATGATTTTCAAAAAAGAAAAGGTCGGATTGTTCGGATGATGGCTGATAATATAACATGCTTTAAATGTATTGATACTAAAAGAACTTGGAAAAACAGAGACAATATACAGCGCTCTTGTTTAGAACCAAATGGCAATTACGATATATTTGGATGTTACAACTGCAACAATGTTGGTTGGATATGTCGTTCTCAGACAAACAATCTTGCGCAAAATGGTTTTAAAATTTTTCACGCTGATAATAATAATTGGATAGAGAGAATCGAAGAAATACACAATAAAGCATCCAGAGATATAAATATTATGAGCAGTGTCGACAAATGGGTTATCGATGTCAACAAACTTAAGAGCGAATTAGTAAAACCTGTAATTGTGGAATCAAAAAAAACAGAACCAGAAAAAACAGAACCAGAAAAAACGGGACCTGTAAAAATGGAACTTACAAAAGTAGAAACGATGCCCCTATTTGAAGTATGTAAAAGGATTACAAAAGATTATACGGAAAAAAGTCTAGATGTAAATATTGAAGTTGGTGTAATAATAAATATTGTAAAAAATGCAGTAGAAGCCTATTTTGGTAATGTATTTTCGCTAATAGATTTAGCAAAAGAACTAAGAGTGTCATTTAGTATATCCAACAGTCAAAGTATAACAACTGATAAACTTATTAAAATTAAAGATAATAATTATTTAGGTATAAAAACTTGCACAAGAATTACACAAAATACAATTAAAACAGGATTATTTGGAAAAAATAAACTTGCTAAGGAATACAGAGCAGACATTTTTATTCTAAAACCTTTAAATCAAAAAGCGATAGAAAAGTCATTATTTATTATGGGTAAAATAGGTGAGGAAATGACTGAAAATATATTAAAGGAATTCTAAAGTTATGTGTCTAGATAATTTGTTATATAGAGCCACCAAAAAATATTTCATTATCATGTTCGTCTATTATTTTACATCCGAATGGTATTTTTTTTAACAAATGTACACTTTTATTAAATATTTTTATTTCTTTTAAGCTCGGAGGTAAATTATTTACTTCTTGATTAAAAGATATTCCAAAAGTTAAATATGTTAGATAATTTGGTAAATTATTTAATGGTTGATTAAAAGACATTCCAAAAGTTAAATGTGTTAGATAATTTGGTAAATTATTTAATGGTTGATTAAAAGACATTCCAAAAGTTAAATGTGTTAGACTATGAGGTAAATTATTCATTGGTTGATTAAAATGGTGTCCCAGAGTTAAACGTGTTAGACTATGAGGTAAATCATTTATTGGTTGATTAAAAATAGAGCCGAAAGTTATACGCATTATACTCAAAGGTAAATTGCCTATTGTTTGATTAAATTTTGAAAATTCAAATTTATCATAATCTTCTTCAAAAATAATTATTTTTACATTGGAAGGTAAATTTTTTAATTCTTCATTAAAATAAAAAGGTATTTTTAATGTTTTTCTTTCTTTATCATAATATTTTGTTAACATTCTTTTTTAGTATTCTATTTTTAATATTCTTTATTATATTTATATCTTATTTCATTTTTTTAAGTATATACTTATGTTGGTCATCTTACAACCTTACATCTTATCAAAAACCATAGTTGAAATAAATGCATACGACAATTATTTAATAACTGCCGAAATGACATTTCAATAAAAATAATATTCAAACAATAGCTCTTTATTTTATTATGAATTTGTTTGAAGCTAATATTATAAATCATTTTGTACAAATTTATTCAAAGGTATGTGCCATGACGGATCTATATGTGATGTCCATAAAGATAAAAAAGTGTTTTGTGTAAGAGCTAGCCAAACAACTATGTTATCTAAATCCGATGAGTTGATTGGAGTATCGTTTAGTTTAGTATGTGCAAATATATTGACTGAGGCCAGTGGACTGACCTGATTTACTAAATTTATTTGTTCGTCAAATTTGTGTTGGTATTTTCGATTATAATCTCCATAATTTGTCAATAATCCAAATCCTAATCTAGAGACGTCATTAATATTAACTTGTAATTGTTCGGCGGTCGTTATAAAAGTTTCATAGTTGTTATCATAGGTGCTCATTGTCGTTAACAATAAATTACTAACATTCAATATTCTATTATCATATGGAGTATTGCCGCCTATCCATAAGTTTAAACTCAAATTATTATAATTTAATGCCTGATTCCATTCCAAAATAAAATCTGTTATTTTAGTTGTATTCACCTCAGAATCAGGTTCAAAATCTACGATGTATCCATCATAATTATATAAATTAGCTCTTTTAATGCTGTCATTTATAAAATATGTCATATTAGAGTATAATTTTTCAATACGTTCATTAAAATTTGAACAATCTCCTATTGTAGCGTCACAGTACAAGGTTGGAAATGATTTTAATCCGGTATTATCTTTGATGTATTGTTGATATGTCTCTGCTGTCCAATATGTATCATTTGTTTCGTAAGGTTCCAATGAGCCATTTTCATTTATATAGTACGCTAATATGGAAGAAGCTGATATGATATTTTTATTTCCATAAGTTTTAAATGCAGTATATTGACTCCACAAATCTTGATGGTTATAATTACCAATTCCAGACGAAAGAATAACTTCTTTTGAATAACAGTTTTGTGAAAATATTATTAAAAAATATAAAAATGCGGAAATTAACTTCATTATGTAAATAAGTACGTCAGTATTTTATAAATAGTTTTTATTTTATTACAGACTTCATTACTTTATTATAAAAGAAAAACCGACATTCAAAAAGTACAACGATTCACAAATATTATTTCAATTAACATTCATACTTAAATGAGCAAATAAAAAGTGTATATGCCAACTAACATTATATATACATAAGCATATACACTTTTTATTTGCGCATTTATTTAAGAAAAGTTTCAAATGATGAGTTTATAAAATTTTTTAGGTAAATCATTACTTAAAAATAAAAAAATAAATTTTCATAATTTTTTACAACAATTTGATTGATTTTAAAATTTCAAAAAAAAATACTTTTTTCCGGGTCACCAACACACACACAAGTTTTTCCCTGCAGGGATTTCTGCTATTTGGAGCTTTTTGGAGCTTTTTGGAGCTTTTTTGGAGCTTTTTTGGAGCTTTTTTAAAATATAATTATATTATATTTATTTAAAAATATTATATTATTTATATTATATAACGTCTTAAATTATGGTTGTTCATAACTGTCCATTATGTAATAAAGAATTTTATAAAAAAAGTAATTATGAAAGACATATTAATAATAAAAAGACTCCATGTGTTGCTAAAAAAGAAGCTATGGAGACTAAAGGGGATTTTTTAACTGCAAACCCCTGCAATTTAACTGCAACCTCCTGCAATTTAACTGCAGAGATGACAATAGCTAATAAAAAAAAGATATTATCTTGTGACTTTTGCGACATGGTCTTTACGAGGAAAGATAATTTGACAAAACACGTAAAAGAAAGATGTAAAAATAAAGACCATTTTGATAAGATTAATGTAATTCAATCTAAACTACATGAACTTGATAAGGATGATAAATATAAAAAGTTAGAGGAAGATAATAAAAAATTAATAGAGTTATTAGAAGAATATAAGGTCTTTATTAAAGAAAATAATTTAATAAAACAAGCAATACCCTCTATGAACAATTCACATAATAATACTAACATAGGAGATACACACAATGCTATCAATAACGGAACTGTAAATAACAACACAACTATTAATAATATTGTGCAGTTTGGTAAAGAAGACCTTTCTAAATGTAATATAATTGAAATGATGAATATTTATTTAAAATCAACAGGAGGTAACATCTTCCCTAATATATTAAAATACTTAAATTTTAATCCTAAATTTCCGGAAAACTTTAATATAGTAATGAGCGATTTTTCTAGGGAAAATGTGAAGATACACGATGGAACTAAATTTGTAACTAAAAAGTTTAAAAATGTTAAAGATGATATTTTAAACTCCTTAAGTAATCATATAACTACCATGTGCGATACATACGTAGAAAACCCTAAAGCTAAGAAAAGCGAAGATATTTTAGGGAAAATAAAAATTAATAATATATCCGTAAAGTTAATAAATAATGATGATATAACACCACTACTAACTATTAAAAAAGAAAAAAAAGAAAATAAAAATAACGAAGATAATGAAGATATTGAAGATAATGCAAGTAACAATAGTGATGAAAGTGAAGAATATTTAGATTTAGAAGGAGAAAAGAAGTTAGTCCATTTTGAAAATAAAAGACAATCTTTACAAGAAATAACAACACAAAAACTCAAAGATGAACTTTATAATAACAAAAGTCTAATAGAAAAACATCATAAATTAATAGAAACTTAAAAATATTGTTAAAACGACACATTACTATATTTTACAGTGAGGTCAATTTTAAATGAGACAATTTTAGAGCAATAAACATATTAAACTCAATGTCTACAAATCAACATTCACTATAAAAATATGGTTTGCTCCAATGTTTTAAGTCAAAATCATAATAATCTTTTTGTACCATTATCATCTATTACTTCGCATCCAAATGGAATTTTCTTTATTAAATTCTGTTTATCTCTGCGTATTTTAATTTTTTCTATATTCAATGGTAAATTGTCTACTACTTGATTAAACAAAACTCCAAAAGTTAAATGTGTTAGATTATTAGGTAAATTGTCTACTTTTTGATTAAAATAATTTCCAAAAGTTAAATGCGACATACTGTCTGGTAAATTGTCTACTTTTTGATTAAAACTATCTCCGAAAGTTAAATATATTAGATTCTTGGGTAAATTGTCTACTTTTTTATCAAACATGGCTCCGATAGTTAAATGTATTAATGACTCTGGTAAATTGTCTACTTTTTGATTAAAATAATTTCCAAAAGTTAAATGTGTTAAATTCTTCGGTAAATTATCCACTATTTGATTAAAACAATTTCCAAAAGTTAAATGTGTTAATGTCGTGGGTAAATTATTTATTATTTGATTAAAATAATGTCCAAAAGTTAAATCTATTAATGAGTCTGGTAAAATGTCTACCATTTGATTAAAATAATGTCCTAAAGTTAAGTGTGTTATGCCATCGGGCAAATTATTCACTTTTTGACTAAACCAATATCCAAATGTTATATGAGTTAAGCTATTTGGTAAATTGCGAGAGCAGTTTACATCGTTGCATCCCTTATGTCCTATTTCTTGATTAAAATTCCATCCAAAAGTTAAACATGTTAAAGTTGCTGGTAAATTGTCAATTTTTTTATTGAAAACCGACAGTTGTCCTATTTTATAATTTTGGTTAAATGTTATCATTTTAGTGTCGGGCGGTAAATCCTTTAATTCTCCACTAAAATCAAAAGGTATTGTTAAAGTTTTTGTTTTTTTATCATAATATTTAGTTAGACCTATACCCATCTCTTCTTGCTTTTTTATTAGTGTTTTTATTACATTTACAATTTATTTCAATTTTTAAAAAAGTATATATGTCTACTAATATTTTATATGCATAAGCATATACACTTTTTTATTTGCGCATTTATTTAAGAAAAGTTTCAAATGATGAATTTATAAAATTTTTTAGGTAAATCATTACTTAAAAATAAAAAAATAAATTTTCATAATTTTTTACAACATTTTGATTGATTTTAAAATTTCAAAAAAAAATACTTTTTTTCGGGTTACCAACACACACACAAGTTTTTTTTGTGTGGAAATTTCTGCTTTTCTGCTTTTTTCTGCTTTTTTTCTGCTTTTTTTCTGCTTTTTTTCTGCTTTTTTCTGCTTTCTGAAAATAATTATAAATGAATTTAATTTAAATTCATTTTTCTTTTAATATTATATAACATCTTAAATTATGGTTATTCATAACTGTCCTTTATGCAATAAAGAATTTACTAAAAAAAGTACATATGATTATCATATTAATAATAAAAAGACTCCTTGTGTTGGTAAAAATGTATATATGATTACAACTAATAACGAAAACTCCACACAAACTCCACACAAATCCACACAAAATCCACACAAACTCCACACAAATCCACACAACTTACAAGATGGTAATTTAAATAATATAACAGAAAGCCAGAACTTAAAGGACATTAAAAGTTATAAATGTCCTTATTGTGATTTAGTATGTGCTCGTTCAGATAGTTTAAATAGACATATAGAAAAATATTGTAAAAATAAAGACCATTTTGATAAGATTAATTTAATTCAGTCTAAACTAAATGAACTTGATAATAATGATAAATATAAAAAGTTAGAGGAAGATAATAAAAAATTAATAGAACTTTTAGAAGAATATAAGGTCTTTATTAAAGAAAATAATTTAATAAAACAATCCATTCCGTCTATGAATAATTCAAATCTAGCTACCAATGCCAACAACACGAATAATTCCAATAACATAGGAGATATAAATAATGGAGCTATTAATAACGGAACAGTCAACAATAATAACACAACTATTAATAATATTGTACAGTTTGGTAAGGAAGATCTATCCAAATGTAATATAATTGAAATGATGAATATTTATTTAAAATCAACAGGAGGTAACATCTTCCCCAATATATTAAAATACTTAAATTTTAATCCTAAATTTCCAGAAAACTTTAATATAGTGATGAGCGATTTTTCTCGCGAAAATGTAAAGATACATGACGGGACTAAATTTGTGACGAAAAAGTTTAAAAATGTTAAAGATGATATTTTAAACTCCTTAAGTAATCATATAACTACCATGTGCGATACATACGTAGAAAATCCCAAAGCTAAGAAGAGTGAAGATATTTTAGGAAAAATAAAAATTAATAATATATCTGTAAAGTTAATAAATAATGATGATATAACTCCTCTATTGACTATTAAAAAAGAAAAAAAGAAAAAGGAGAAGAAAGAAAATGAGAATGATGACGAATATGATGACGAAAAAAGTAATCAAAGTAATCAGAGCGATGAAAGTGAAGAATATTTAGATTTAGAAGGAGAAAAGAAGTTAGTCCATTTTGAAAATAAAAGACAATCTTTACAAGAAATAACAACACAAAAACTGAAGGATGAACTTTACAATAACAAAAGTCTAATAGAAAAACATCATAAATTAATAGAAACTTAAAAATATAGTATTGTGTACTTAGTACAATTATAAAACTACTTTTTAGTTCTATAATGGTCTTATGTATTACATTATTTCTATATTTTTATAAATAATAATTATGTTAAAAATCCATGTTTTAATGGGTATGTCTCACTCATTAGCATTTCCCGTATTTTTGGCAATGTGCAATTAGTAAGCATATATACTTTTTAATTGCGCTTTTATTAAAGTTAATTGTAAAAAAATTGAAATTTATAATATGTGAAAAGATGTAAAATAATACTTAATTTATTGTAAAAATGAGTGATGAACATAAAACATTCAAGTCAAAAACGATTGAATTATTTGGTTCAGAATACAGAGTTTCTCACAGGGCGAATACCAACATAAATAGCAAATTTCTCATAACATTAGGTTTTGTAAAGCGTTATTTCAAAATAATTGAAAAATATACTTTTGGTCCAGTTGTTAATTATTTATCTTTGTTAAAATCGAATTATGTATTTATGGGGTTTCTATTTATGTTTTTAGTTTATTGTGGTTTAATTGGATTAGCGTCTTTTTTTGCTACATTTAGTGAAATAAATATCAGGGTTAATGCGTGTTATAATGGTTGTGAATTAATTGATAAATATTGTTCACAATATAAATATGATGAATGGAAAGTTCTTAAAGTGTGTATAAAGGAAAACATATCTTTCACGTGGGTATTTTTTGATAATTTTAAAAAAATCTTTAATTTTATAAGCTGTTTTTTGGGATGTATAGTTATTGCAATTTGCGTTTTTGCAATAATGATAAACGCAGCTACAATTATTTTAAATGTATTGGAGTGGATGTACAATAAAATTTGTAAAAAAATACAGGAGATTAATCAGGATATTCCCGACGTTGAAATTGTGTAGAATATTCCTCAATAAATTGTGAATATCCTTTCAAGTCAGTTTTATAAAAATAATAGAAATAGTTTATGATTTTTTTAATTCTTCTAATTTTATGCGCATTTCATTAGTTACATATTCTAAAAAATGTTCTCCATGTAAAGTCTTTACATTAAAATAAGACATAATTAGTCCAATTTCTACCGTACCTAAAAAGTGTATAATTTTGTATATAATACAAAATTATGTACTATTTTGGTGAGCCGACGAACACGAATAATTTAGCGTCTCCCCATTACCAAAATGAATTTTTGCACCAGAATGACCTTTGCATGGATATGATTCTAGGCACATGTTGTAAGAAATTGGTTCAATTAAAACCACAGTTCTTCCCAGACATTTATTTTTAACATCTTCAATTAAATTTTTATATCGTGTGTAGTGAGAATTCAATATGTCAGACATTTTAATGTTTTGTCGTAATAATTAATATATATATATACTAATTATACAAATATTATTTCAACTTTTTTGTCGTGCCTAAAAAGTGTATAGTTTTAGCGACTTATTTATTTATGTTTTAAGCATAACAATTATCTATGACAAATTATAAAAATAAATATACATAGAGTTTGTTTAGACAAGATCTAATAACTTTGACAGATTTTTGATAACTTGTTCTTCTGAAACATTAGTTTGATAATACTTGATGCGAGTGTATAATTTTATTTCCTCATTTAAGTTAATAAAATTGTTTGGAAAAAATAAATTTAAATAATTTTCAATTGCTTCATAAAGTTCGTCAACGGGAACCGGTAGAACGGTGGAGTTTATGTAATGGTATTTTTCAAAAGATTGTAATATTTTATTTTCGTATATACAACAAGAGTGACCCACACCCTTATATTCAAAATAAATAGTTTGAAAATTAGATTTATTTTTATCGCTACTAACACATTCTAATAAATGTATTAATAAATCTCTTGTAATATGGCAATTTGTATCCCAATCTTCTTCGCTATCATAATTAATATTTGTGTGCTTGTTAATAAACGCTTTACTGAGCTTTTCCCTGTGTAATAATATGTCGTTCATTGAATTTTATCATTAAAGTAATGTATTTTTAGCAGATTATACTACATTTATTTCAATTTTTTTGCGTTCTGTGAAAAGCGATAATTTCTAGTTCTACAATACTCTTAATAAAATGTATTTTAATTCTATTTTTATAGCATTGTTATTTACTAAACATCTAAGTAATAAAAGTATATATGTATGCTAATTAAAATACTTTGTTTTCATATATACTTTTAAATCGCGGATTTTTATAAAAAAATAACTTTATAAACTTGATTTTTATAAAATATAAATAAAAATAGTGAATTGTAGATGATTGAAGAAGTAAACACTTATTTATCATACATTATACCTATAATTAAAAAAATAAAAGTGTCTGAATAACAAATTCTATAATTAACACAAATACTATGAAGTTTATCATAAATAATGTTAAATTTTTTAAATATTTTTATAATACAAAAATCTAAAATAATTAAAATAATATTTTTTAAGACTTTTTTTTATGAAAACAACACACACACAAGTTTTGTTTTCTGCTTTTTCTGCTTTTTTCTGCTTTATTTTCTGCTTTTTTCTGCTTTATTTTCTGCTTTTTTCTGCTTTTTTCTGCTTTTTTCTGCTTTGTAGATTTAAATATAATTATATTTTTATTTAAAATTATATTATAATTTATATTATATAACATCTTAAAATATGGTTATTCATATATGTCATTTATGTAACAAAGAATTTAATAAAAAAAGTACATATGATTATCATATCAATAATAAAAAAACTCCATGTATAGGCAAAAATGTATATATGCCTACGAACATTAATAATATTCCCTCACAAAACCTCACAAAATACTCCCAAAACCTCACAAATACCTCCCAAAACCTCACAAATACCTCACAAAACCTCACAAATACATTAGAAGAGATTAAAAATGAAAATATTAATTCATTTTTAGACGAAGGACCAACAGAAATAACTGATAAAAATATGTGCATATATTGTAGTACAATTTTTACGAGAAATGATAATTTACAAAGACACTTGAATAGTTATTGCAAATCTAAGAAATATTGTGACGAGCTAGAAGTATTAAAAGAAAAATTTTATTTAATTGTGAGTGAAAATGAACTCTTAAAGGAAAAGTTAAACAATAACTTTGTTGGAGTTAATGCCACAAACGATACAACAAACAATATTCAAGATAAAAATCAAATAAATAATGGAACAATTAATAATAAAAATCAAATAAATAATGGCACTATCAATAACAACAACAATAATAATTTAAATATAGTTCAGTTAGTTCAATTTGGTAATGAAAATATGGACGATATAGATATTAAAGAGGCATTTAATACATATATGAGTTCTACTGGTGGTAATATTGTATCGAATGTCTTAAAACTAACCAATTTTAATAAAAATTATCCTGAAAATCATAATATTTGCATGTCGGATTTATCAAGAGAATTAGTAAAAATATACAATGGAAGTAAATTCATAACTAAAAAATTTAAAAATGTCAAAGGAGATATATTAAACAAAATAGTTAAAAATACTCATAAAATAGTAAACAAGCTTGAAAATGACAAAAATATTAAAAAAAGTCAGGACGTTCAGTCCAAAATGAAAATTAACAAGGTTTCACTAAAGTTAATAGATGGTCAATCACCAGAAGATATAGTTAGAGAAGAAGTAAAAGAAAAAAATAAATTATTAATGGTGAATAACAAAGAAGTAAAAATTAATAAAAATACAAAAGAAATAGATTATGAAAATAGTGATACAGATAGCGAATTAGATGATGACTTTAACTTTAATTTTGAAGAAAGACAAAGAATAAAATATTTGGAAGACAAACAAAATGGACTAATAAATATAGCACATGACCGAATTAAAGATGAACTGTACAATAACAGAAATATGTGTCAGAATTCCGTTATCGCGCAGTAACATTAAAACTCTATTTTGTGTTACTGTACAATAACAGAAATATGTGCCAGAATTCCGTTATCGCGCAGTAACATTAAAAAAATGTGAAAACTGTAGTTTCACGTTCCAATTACAGTTTTACATAACAATATTTTTTATTACATTGTGTTAAAAAGTATAAAAATTAAAAGAACATATATGAAGTAAAAACTTGACTTTTATAAAATTTGTTTTAATATATGAGCTTATAAAAAGTATATATGCTTACTATTATCAATCGTTAGTAAGCATATATACTTTTTATAAGCTCATACACCATAAGGTTACTCACTTGTAATACACATTTAAAGTTAAAAAAGATATATACTTTAATTATATATGTTTTTTGCATTTAAAAAGATAAATTTCTTCTTTTCTATACATTTATAAAAAATTGAAATAACTTAGTTATAAATTTAAAATCATTATACTATCAACAAATTGTAATCATGCGTTTAATTTCAGATACAAAATTGGACTTTTCGGATGTTCTTATTCTTCCTCAAAGATCTGAACTAGAAAGTAGAAAAGATATTGATTTAGAAAGAGAATTTACATTCAAACACTCAAAATATACTTGGAAAGGTGTTCCGATTATTGTATCTAATATGGATACTACGGGCACAATTGAAGTAGCGTTGGAACTACAAAAATATAAGATGATAACATGTCTTCATAAATTTTATAAATACACTGACATTCCAAAAGAATTAGATAAAAATTATTATATGGTATCGACCGGAATAAGAGAAGGAGATTTAGAAAATTTAGATGAAATAATGACTCATATCGACCCTACATTTATATGTATTGATGTTGCTAATGGATATTCAACAAAGTTTTTGGAAGTTGTAAAACAAATTAGAGCAAAATACCCAACTAAAGTTATTGCCGCGGGTAATATCGTTACTTCGGACATGGCTCAAGAATTAGTAATTGCTGGAGGAGTTGACATAATTAAGGCTGGTATTGGCTCGGGGAGCGTATGTACTACAAGGTTACAAACTGGTGTAGGTTATCCTCAATTAAGCTGTGTTATTGAATGTTCCAATACAATTCATGGTTTGGACGCCCATATAATTTCTGATGGCGGAATTCAGGTTCCAGGGGATATATCAAAGGCATTTGGCGCAGGTGCAGATTTTGTAATGTGTGGTTCGATGTTTGCAGGTCATGATGAATGTGGCGGAGAGACAATTACAGAAAATGGTAAAACATATAAAGTATTTTACGGTATGTCAAGTAGTAAAGCCATGGATAAATATCATGGAGGTGTAGCCAGTTATAGAAGTGCGGAAGGTAAATGTGTTAAAATAGAATCAAAAGGTCAAATTAAAAACACAGTTGAAAATATATTAGGAGGTATTAGATCCACTATGACATACATTGGAGCTAAAAAAATGAAAAATCTTTCTAAATGTTGTACTTTTATTAAGGTCAATAACCAAGTAAATAATATTTATAAATAATAAATTTATTAAATGACAATATTAGTACATTAATCTTTTCTTGTAGATTTTGTTTTTATCAGTTTTTGCGTTAGAGGAGCAACTATAATTTTTTGTACATTATGATATTTTATTGATATTGTGCCTTTGAATACATATTTAGTACCAGATTTTACAGAGTTACTCGTATGAAGTGTATCTATAGGAAAAATTACCACAGTCCAAGAATCCTTTGACATCGGAATTGTCGTTTTTTTATTTACAATAAGTTCACCACCTTCAACATTTTGAGGAGGATAAATGCAGATTGTGTGACTATGTCCAATATATCTTTTTCTGTCTTCGTGTTCTTCAAAATGGCCGCCTTTATTATATTTAAGGAACTCAAACATGTGATCAATAGTAATATTAAAATCTGAATTAGTATCTTCAATTGTCAATTCTCCAAGATCGAACATATTAGATGATATTTCAGAATCTCTAATTTCATCGTCATATTGTCTATTTACACCATCAGAACCTACTCCATAATTCATTTTTACAAATTGGCCACTCTTTGCAAAATTAAACACATGATTCAAGTCAATTGAAGAATTTAGAAGAGTAGTTTTACACGTAAGTCTATGTTTTTTTGTAAAAAGATAACACAAATGTTTATTTTTTGACATTGAGTATATACTATCGATCGATAATTATTATAATACTTTATACATTATCAAAAAAACTTATTAACACTAAAGAAAATATTAGAACATAAAAGTGCATATGTCTACAATAATCCAATTGCGCGACGAATGATGCAATTACAATAATATATTTTTGGCACAGTACATTATTGTTTTGATTGCCATACTTTTTTATTGTATGTTTTTTATTTCATTCGATTTTATATGTTTGCAGGCTGTTTTATAAAATATATTTTTACTAAAATATAATTATTATTAGACCAATTGCGAAGCACTAGAGAATTCATTAAATTTTATGCAACTACACAGAAACTACTAAAACATGTACTTTTTATCAACGAAACGGCTTACAAAATTTTACTTTCAAAAAAGTAATCATGATTAATAATATATATTTAATGTAGAGATACGCATATTTTATTATATTGATAATTCAATTTTTAATTATAAAGCAAAAAAAATATAAATCTAATATATAATACAATGACTGATTTCAAAAAAAAATACTTAAAATATAAAGAAAAATATTTAAGAGAAAAATTGTTAAAACGGACTAATCTAGTGGGAGGTAGTGAAAAAAAAATTACATATAGCAAGGAAATATTAGATTTTGTAAATAGAACTATAACAAGTGGCAATATTATTTCTATAAACAATTTGAAAGAAGCGATTTATTCTTGTATTTATATGAACATGACAGATATGAAGGGAGCATGTGAGCCTACAGCAAGAACTGTAAAATGTTCGGTAGTAACAAGCGTTAATTTTCCATTTTTAACCTCGAGTGGATTTGATTATGCTAACTGTAAATTTATCGATGATGAACTTAACAATAATTTAGTGATTATATTTGGTCCTGGTAGTGTATTGTATTGCGATCATTTTATAAAACAAGTATATATTGTATTTATTAACATATACGAAAAGTTACAAGCTCAATTGGCAAAAAAATCAGCATATAAATTCATTCATATAGTGGGACATTCAATGGGCGCATCGCTTTCAATATTATTTTCATATTTCATTATGATTATAGAAAAAAGTACTGTGGACCGTATGCATATTCCGTCACTTGATTATTTTTCCATAAATTACGATTTAAAACATGTATATGATTTTACTGATGGTGGTGAATATTTGTGTCCTGATTATTTAAGTGAAATTTCTCCAGAGCTCGTTGTTACATATGACAGAGATAGTAATTTTGAAGTTATAAGACAAAAAACGAACGAACTTTTAGCGAAGGGTTATCCTAAAATAGGAAATAAGATTAGTATATGTTCGGTAGGTGCATTTCCGGTATTATTCAGAGCGGAAGATCAAGCACAATTTGATGAATATTTGTCATTTTATGAAAATAGATACGTAATTTTTGGAAATTGTAATAATGGTGCTAAGCCCATAGCGCCAAACATTAATACTGATTTTTGTGATGACAAAGTTTTTAACGTGATTTTAAAGTCATCTGATGGAACACAAATTTCAGAATTAAGTAATTTTAAATGTGTAAATGTAAATGATTTGAGTCTAATAAACGTAAACGAAACAGTATTTAAGCTCGAATTTACTCTGGGCGACGGTATAATTAACAAACAAAATTTACCATACGAAAGTGCTCAGACAACTATGTCTAGTTCTTTACATAGTTATATTGAAAATTATCGTAAACTTAAAAGATTCGTAGAAGTTGTGGAAGAATAAATTAAAAAAACTCTTTATTAGTTAAGTTGTGTCTTTTTCGAAATAATAAAGGCCAGTGTAACAATAAACTTTACAACCAAATGGTACTTTAATTTTAATATTTTTAATACCCACTTTTAGCCATAATTCTTTTAGATTTACTGGTAGATTATCCAATTTTGTGTTGAGGTTTGAAAATATTAATATTTCTGTATTGCTGGAAAAATTATTAATTGTGTGGTAACTCGATTCGTCTATAAATAGTTTTTCTTTTATTTTTTTTATTTCTGAAGGCAAAGACTCAAGATTATTTTTTATTAAATTTACTATCATTATTTTTTTAAGATTGCAAATTGCGTTTGGTAAAGTTGTGAGACGATTATTTGATAAATGTAAGTCAGTGAGTTTAATCAAATTGTTCATATTTGCGGGAAGAGCTGATAGTAAATTATTTTCTAAACTCAAACTTTGTAAATTTTTCAAATTGCAAATTTCTTCGGGCAATAATTTTATTTTATTATATTTTAAAGATAAAACACTCAATTTTACCAATTTACCAATTTCAACAGGCAATGTTACAATATTATTTTCAAATAAGTAAAAAACCTTTAATTTTTTCAGATTACCAATTTCTTTTGGCAGTGATGATAAATTATTATTACTCAAGTTCAAAAAACTTAAATTTATTAAATTACCAATTTCGGCCGGTAACAATTTTAATTTATTATCTAGCAGAGATAAACTAGTTAATTTTATTAATTTACCTATTTCTGAAGGCAACATAGACAAATTAGTACTTTCCATTCTTAAATCTGTCAAATTTTGAAGATTACCTATTTTCGGAGATAACGAGCTCAATAAATTATGTTCACAATAAATATTACACAAATTTTTTAGTTCGTACATTTCTTCCGGAAACTCCGTCAAACTAAAATCTTTTTTTATAAAAATTGTTTTTGTGTTAATATCATACGTATCATCATTAATTTTTACAGACATTTTGAAATTAGATTAAAAATAAGTAGTATCACATTTTTATGCCGGTTATTATAATTATTTCTCTCGTTTTTCCAAGACGAAAAAAACGTATTAAACTGTATTAAAATTAACTTTTTATCATTTGTTCATATCTATCACTTTTTATATGCTTTTCATACAGTAGTTTATTATTTTTTCATAAATTGATAAAAAATTGAATAAATGAATATATTAGTTAAATATATACAAATGTCAAGTATGAACATGGCAGATAAATACGAAAAAAAATACGAAAAAAATCAAATAAAAAAGGAAAAGGCTAAAGAAAAAGAATTGTCCAACAAAGCTCAAAGCAAAACCAAGTTTAAGGAAAAATTAATTAAACAAAAATTTAAGGCAAACTGGGATACTGAAACACCAGAAGTATTTGATTCTGAACCTGAAATTGTACCAGAGTATTATAACAATTCTAAATTTAATTTGCAAATTCAGAATTCAATAATTCCAAATGCCGGATTAGGAGTATTTACATTAGAAAGAATTCCTGCAAAAACACACATTGGAAATTACGAAGGTAAAAAATCTCGTAATAAAACGGGAGTGTATTATTTTGAATTAAATGATAAAACTGGCATTGATGCCAAAGATTTCCCTAGATGTTATATGGCTATGATAAATGATTCCTATAAAAGCGAACAAAAAATAAATTGCGAATTTATTGTGGATGAAAAAAAACAAAGAGTCGAAATATGGAGTATCGATGATATTGAAATAGGAGCAGAATTGTTTGTGTCTTACGGTACAGACTACTGGATATAAAAAATTTGAAAAAGATACCTATTTGTTAACGAGCAGACGAATTCAATCGCCTGTAGAGAGATAACAGTTTTTCCATGTTGTCGTCAATTATTTTTAACTTTCCCTCAAAGCCCCTAATCGCACAAGCAATCTCATATTGCAGACTAACATCTGACTCGACTACCTGTTCCTTTTCATAGGCAAAGGTCGCGCCACTGAAATCCGCGTGTCTCCCTACTCCATAAGCAAATGCACTTTGCAGCTCACATAGTCTGTGTTCTACCTGGGTTTTTTTTGTATAAGACCTGTTATACATCGCCACAATTTTATTGCTGGCTTTGATTTTGGCAGATTTGTTGCCACCGCATTCAAGCTTATCCACAAGAGTCGTCAACTCTGGGATTTGACGTTGGTACTTTATGGTAGTGCTATTGCCCATGGAGACCAGTCTATGTATTGTAAATAGTATAAGTGTTTCAAATAATCATTTTTTTCAATTTTTCTTGAATTTTTCTTTAATCTATGATATACCTCACACAATGAGCGATCCTGCGCACTTCGCGTGTCTGGATAAATAAGGAAAATAACTTCATTAATGCTCTTAAAAGAATACATTTTATTTACGCATTTATAAAAGTAAACTTTACAAAAGCTAAGTTAATAATTTGTTTTTAAAAATGTGTATATAAAATTGTAAAATATTAAAGATGATAAAATGTCTTATTTTCTTTATTTTTCATGGATTATTTTTCTTGAATTTTCGATAAATAAATCTAAATTTTTAAATTTGTAGCTACAAAACAGTTATAAAAATACATAAATTATTATTTAGTTGGGAATTATTTGAAGGCTTGAATATCAAAAAAGTCAAAGTTGTTTTTTTTTAATTCGTCTCCAATAATAATTCCTGGACCATGAAATATTTTTATTTGTTGTTCCGTTAGACCGGTTGTCAATTTAATAATTTTTGAATTTCCGATTATAATTAAGTTAATTTCTGTTCCAAAAGGAATTTTTTGATTTATGTCAAAAATTTCAAGTCCAGCATGAATAGTCGTAATACGCACACGAATATTCATTTTTATTAACGTTATTGGAAGATCACTGGAAAAAATAATTCTGTTCGATGTAGAGTAGTATTCATAAAATAGAGTGACTTCATTTACGTCGTGAGGAATGGACATGTTATACGAATAAGGCATTTCTAAAATAAATTTATTATTTTCTTTTTTTATGTTGTATTTTCCATTTGAAATTATTACGTTTTTTATTTGTTCGTCGACCATCAGAAAATACAAACATTCAAACATTTTCATATCATGCGACCATTCTGTTGTTCCTTCAACGTAAATGTATATGTTTTCAAGTTTAGGTAAAATATATTTGTAGTTCAACAATGCATCAATGACTGTTCCAGTGTTATATGAGTTAAGATCTCTTTTATAATTCAGCGTCAACACTTCAGAATTAACATTATTTAATTTTGATATGTTATTATTTGTGATGGTGTATTTGCTCATAATATTTGTATAAGAAATGTCCAAGTATTTATGTGTTATTTTAATCAATTTTTCCAATGCGCAATAGTAATATCAAGTTCAATTTCAAAATATTTAATATAAAATATAAATATATATAAATAGCGTCTATGAACAACGTTTTAATATTTATGGTAAAACAATCAGTCAATTATTATTCTTGGACAAAAGAATATGCAACTCAAGTCGCTTTTGAGTATGAGCGTTTTATAGAAATGAGAGCATATAATGAAAAATTAAGTCCGAGCGACGACATTGATAAATTTTGGCATTTACATTTGTTAAATCCATTGCTATATTATAACTATTGTCTTTCAAAATTTAAAAAAATAGTAAATCATAATCCTTCAGATTCGTTTGACCAAAACGCACGAAAACAAAGATTAGCAGACACACTTATAGAATATAAAAAACGGTTTTGTACTTTTGTTTTTCCAAATGTATGGAAAATTGAGTTAAAAAATTTCACAGAAGAATCAAAAACAAGTGACAATATTTCAAATGGTAAAATAACAGTTACTATTTTTTATACATTTGATACAAAAAAAAGTGATTCGGTATATAAAGTATGGAAAAAAAATAATAATAAATACGACGAAATTGCATTTGATATTGATATAAATAAACTTAATGGTGAAAATATATCAGACCTTACAAATAAAATTTCTAATTTGACAGGCCACCAGTCCATAGGTATTCATTTTTATCCAATTTCTGAAAAATTAAATGTACTGAGAGGAATAAATTCAAAAAATGGTTTTAGATACGATATTTCTCAAGAAACTCCGTTAGTAAGTATTAAACAAAATTTAATATGTGTATTGGAAGAAATATCACAACATGGTTATTGTTAAAGAATAAAATAATAAAATTAACTTATCTAATGCTATTAAAACAAATTAAACTTAAATAATAATGACATATATGATGGCTGTGTGTCTAGTTAAAGTGGACTTTCCTAAAGTCAATAACTGAATTATTTAACAATAGACAAACTGTTTTTGCAGATTAAAAAAAATTATATAGAATCACTTAATTTTACATAATTTTGACAAGTAATACATTTATTTTCTTTATGTTTGTATATGAGTCATTACAAACGAGTTTTACTTCCAACTAAAATAACTGAGACTAGACATCCAGACAGTATAATAGAATTAAATAAATTAGTTAAAATATTAACTCTAACAGAATTAGAACTAGTAGGAATTACATCTGAATATAATCCTGTATTAACAAGTTCTCTACATTCATTGAACAATGGTGTATATTTATCAATTACAGGTTTCACTGACAAATATGAATATCTTTTAACATCTGAAAATATTCCACAAGTTGACGACAGTAATAATTATGTTAAAAAAAACGATAGAGAGTTGCCGCAAGAAGAAATTACAATACATTTGTCATTTCACGTTACACAATATAACGAATATGGAGTTCCAGTTTTTCCGAGTGGATTACACGTGAAAAGCGGCGATTTTAGAGATTTTGTTGGAAGACGTACAGATAGACGCATGAAAAAAATATTGTGTGTATTGATTAACGACCCAGATAGTTTAACACTTGAAATTATTAACGAATATACTTTTTTAGAACCCACAATTAATTTCTGGGATTTGCAGAGTATGTTAATTAATTCAATTAGTGAGCTTATGACTAAATATTATAATTATATAATTGTAAAAGAAGAAACACTGTTGTCGGGAGCAGATTTGTATAATTATCGAGTGAAAGAGTTATCCTCAGTAGAATATCAAATTGAAATGCATAATAAAAAAATACAAGAAATTAAAAATATGGAAGATTATGCAATAAATCGTTTGGTATATGATAAAGAGATAAAAAACATTCGTGATACAATAGGTTTATTAAATATGCATATAAACAGTTCGTTGGGTATGAAACCTGAAGAATTCAAAAAAATAACAGAAGAGAAAAAATCTAGTTTAAGTAAATTCCAAGAGAGTCATGCCAGTCACGACAAATCATTATATAGACAAAAATATATAAAATATAAACACAAATACATTAAACTAAAAAATAAATTGCATAGTCAATTGAGACATGAGGTAATTTGACATTAATATTATATAATCAGATAATATTATGTTAATAGATGAAATAATAATTAGTGTAATTGTCATGATTGTCGTTTTTACAGTAGCTTATGTCATAATAAATTTAATACGTGATCTTTATAACGTCTCATATAAAAATAACGACACTGTTTACTTGACATATGATAAAAATAATACATTTACAGATAAGTTGTTAAAAAAAAATCAATTTAAAAGATTATATATAGATGAATTTCCGTTTTTCTCTGATGAAAATACAATTGGGAAATACAGACAATTACGGTCTTTATTGAAAAAAGTAAATAAACCATATTATATCACTAATCCAATATTCATAAATTTATGTGACAACTTATTAAATTTACAATCTTTAAATTTAAACAATAATAAATTTACTAAAGTACCAAAGGAAATAGAAAAATTGGCAAATTTGGAACATCTACATATCTCTAACAACGATTTAACAAGTTTCCCAATAAAAATATGCGGTCTAAGAAAATTAAAAGTAATTACTCTAATCACGAACAAAATAACAAAGTTACCAGCGGAAATTGGAAGTTTATGTAATTTGAAACAATTAGACGTAAGTTTCAATCAATTGACTGTTTTGCCAGTGGAACTTGGAAATTTGATAAATTTAGAGGGATTAAATTTATCAAATAATAACTTAAGTAGTTTACCGGCAGAACTTAAAAATTTGACTAAGTTACAGACGTTAAATTTATATAAAAATAAACTGGAAATTATTCCGAGCGAAATCATAAATATAAAAAATGCAATGCTAATAAATGAATCTAGTTATGTAATAAATAATTTGAATATTGATACCGAAGTATTAATATTTTCAAATTTAAATATGTCTTTGGACAATTTGCCAATAAATGTAAAAGTTGTATGGTTGAATTATTGGTTGAAAGATAAAAATAAAATAAAATTACCGTTTGAATGTGAATTAAAATACTATCAATGTAAAAATAATTTTATATAAGTTAGTTAAAAATTAACAATTGTGTTTAATCATGTACGACAATACAGTCATGTGGTACCTTATAAAACGTATTTAATTTATAATAACTAAAATGTAATTCTTTGAGCGTTACAGGTAAGTGTGTGATTGGTTCATATAAACCTTTAATTTTTAATTTTTTTAAATTCAAGGGACGCTACTAGTCACATAAAACTTGATATTTCTTGATAACTTATATATAATGAGTTTTTTTAATAATATAATAACTGATTTAAAAAAATAATTATACATTTATTTGTACATGAAGGTAGTGGTATTTCCTAATGATTGTACTTTATGAATAATACTCATAAATAAAAAGTTTATTAGAAAATGTTATTAAATAACGTTAACAAAAATCAAGTTGTAAAATATTTTTTAATATTTTCGTTATTATATAAATTTATTATATAAATAAACAATAAATTTATTTATGCAATGAGAGTTATCTCCTTTCGACCGTCTTTAATAAATTGAGAAATTATTAAAGTATTGAGTTGGATGTAACTAGTCATCAACATGATGACTATGTAATAAAATAAAATTTCTATTTCTAATAGCTATTATTAGTTATCAAGAAATATCAAGTTTTATGTAACGGTCTACTGTGTTGGAATTTTTAAGATAATATAACATACACAAAATTAAAATTATATAGATTATGAAGTAATACATTTAGATTATTGTTAGATAAAAATTATAAATAATAGCTTTACATTGTTTTTCTGCTACTAACGAAAAATTGATATTTATATTTAAAATAATACATGTTTGCAATAACATATTTCTAATAACGCATTTGTAATGGCCGTAAATATTTCTGTTGGTACAAAAGTACATAGTGAGATTCCACATTATAAATTATTGAGTGATGTCCCTGAAGAATTATATAAAAAGGTGTATTACGTATATTTGTCAGGAATAAACTTGACCGACGTTCCTGAAATAATTTATGGCTTTACAAATTTAGAAATATTGGATATATCCAACAATCAAATTTCTGATTTTCCGCTTGAAATTTTAAACTTTAAAAAATTAAGAATGTTATACATGCAATGCAATTCTATAACTAATATTCCTGAAAAAGCCATAAATATGTTGGCAAATTTAAAACAATTTGAGTCTGACTTTGCCACATTAAGAAAAAATGACCTTATGATAATTAATTATTATGATGATGATATATTGATTTCCGACGAAATTAATACACTAATAATATATCATTTCGGAAAGAAAGTTTTATTCAATAATTTACCACCAGATTTGCGATACTTAAAAATATCAAACAAACGTCAAACATACATAGTATTGAATAATATACCTTCAAGTTTAGAAACGCTTGTATTAAATAACGTGACATTAATAAATAATGTAAAAATACCTTTTTGTTGTAATGTGTTTACGTCATAGGATATTTTATGAATAAATTATAGAAATAATTATATTATAATTATTTCTATATTTTATGAATAAATTATAGAAATAATTTAGTTTTATTTTTTTTTAATATTATATATATATATATATGCTTTACAAAGACAAATACTTGAAGTACAAAACAAAATACCTTAATTTAAAAAAACAAATTGGTGGATTTGCGGATTTAACATTTTTGGGTATGGGAGCAGAAAATACGGCGTTCAGAATGCCTGACGGTAAAATATTGAGAGTTAGAAAAGGTTGTGAAAAACTTGACGAAAATGAAAAAGAAGTTATGAGAAGATTAGAAGAAACAAAACCCAAATATTTTGCAATAGTTCATTCAGTAGGTAAATGTTCTGACCTGAGAGGAAAAATACTGTCTGAAGCCACAACTATGTGTAATGCGGTGGGTGGAGAAGTGCGTGATTATGATTATGTCATTATGGACGATGCTCCTGGAAAAAATTTCACAGTTTTCTTTTTACAACAATTTTTAAGTTTGATTACGAGCGATGATTTTGACGCGCATATTGTTCAGGATGCTACAAAAGAAAGAATAGCTGATTTTGCCAAAAAAAGTGCTGAATACATACAAAAAATTATTGTAGGACTAATGGACGCCAATTCTAAATTGGGCGATTATAAACATAACGATTTAAATTTTAGAAACTGTCACATCTCTGAATCTTTTGTTCCGACCATATTTGATTACGGAGCATCTAAAATTGGTGGAGCTTTACCGCAGTGTAATGATATTTTAGAATATTTAAAAAGTATATTGGCTGATGTTAATGTTGAACCGCCGTCTTATCAAGCAGTAATTCCCGAGTGGGACACATTACCTGCAGCAAAAAAGAATAGAATTATAAAAAATTTTAGAGCTGTCAGAAAAGAATTTAGACGTAACAAAGTATTTAGCAATTTGATTAGTGGATATTTTAGAACCAATACACGCATGGATGGTGATAAAGGAGAATTATTTTTAATATATGACGACGACACAAAACCGCGTTCTTTAACATTAGAATCTTTAAAAAAATTAATTGACGGATGGATGTAACTTTTTAAGTTGATTAACAAAATTTTCGTTAGGATGTGCCATTGGATATTTTTCTTTTACAAATTTATAGGCATCGTCATAGTTCATATTTAGTTTATGCATTACATAGGCAATTAATACAGATGCACTACGGGAAATCCCTGAATAACAATGAATTAAAATTTTAGAGTCCGGATTTGAATCAATAAAATTATTTGCGATTGAACAACACGTTTTGATTTCTTGTTCCAAACTATCGTCTAAAAATAACTCCATATATTCGAAATTATTATGATTATCGTTTTTTAATCTTTTTCCGGCAATGAGTATTTTACTAATACCAATTTTCTTAAGTTCTTCTTCGTTTACAGAATCAATTTGTCCAATATAAATGTTGTCAATTACATTTACAGGAGCAATATAAGTTTTCATTCGATTCTTTTCGTTTTCTTCGTCATATTTTAAAAGTATTTTTAACATGTCATCGTGGCATTTTCCACAGTACATTAATCCATTATATTTTGTGAGATTTTGCATCGAATCACAGGAAATACAAGAAGTACTCTCCATTTCTTAAATTGTTTATATATGCTTATCTTTGTTAAAACATCAAATATAATAAAAATTCAATTTTTTTACAATCTATGATAAAATAAGGAAAAATACTTCTTTAATGGTCTTAAAATATATAATTTTATTTATATATTTTTTATTAAAATAATATTTATGTTAAAAAATCATACTTAAATTGCCGAATAAAGTATATATGCCTACTAATGTGTTTTATTTAGTAGGCATATATACTTTTATTTGCCAATTTATTAAGGTAAACTTTATAAAAGCTAAGTTAATAAATAGTTTTTATAAATATGTATTTAAAATTGTAAAATATTTAAGATGATAAACTATCTAAATTTTCTTATTTCTCATGGATTAATTTTTTTACAATCTACGATATTCGTCATATATAAACAATCTTATATAAGCAGTGTTTCTAGAACACTAAGAAATATAATTAGTTATTTTTATAAAATTATTAAAAAAAAATATTTATTTTAGTAATCACATTCTTGATATGAAACTGGAAAAGGTACAACATCTCTGATGTTACCATCCATGAGTGTACACATATTGACAAGACGGTCAAACCCAAGACCAGCTCCTCCAGTTTGTGCGGCAGAAATAGACCGTAAATCAACATACCATTGTAGTTTAGATTTATCCATCCCTCTTTTTTCCATTGCTTGTACTAATTTATCATAAGAATTTTCACGAATTGAAGACCCAATTAGTTCTCCGAGACCATTTGCCAATAAATCTACGGCGTCAACACATCTAGGGTCATTTTCAGTTTCTTTCATATAGAAGCTTTTAAGATCTTTAGGATAGTTATGAATGAAGGTTGGTTTTTTATAAATTTCTTCGCATATGAAACGTTCACAAAAAGAGCCAAGGTCATCTCCCCATTTAGGAATATCTTTAGGAAGCATACCTTCTTTGTTAAATTTTTTTAGGATAGCTTTTTTGTTGGATTCAATAAGTTCGATGGCTTTTGAGTAAGTGATACGTTCAAAATCGCAATTTATAAATCCGTTAAGTTTGTCAATAATACCTTTAGACATAAAGGCATCTAATTCTTTGTATTCCTTATCACATTCTATGAGTGTTTTTCCAATGACAAATTTAACAAGAGATTCAGAGAAATTCATTAGGTCGTTAATATCTATGAACGCAATTTCAAATTCAAGATGACAAAAACACCCGAGATGTCTCTTAGTTCGACTTCGTTCAGCTCTAAAAGATGGATTGAGGGTATAGACACGAGACAATCCGGCACACAATGCTTCAAGTTGTAGTTGTGAACTGACGGTTAAAAAGGCTTGTTTTCCGAAGAAATCATCTTTAAAAAGGTCTTTAGTTAGAATTTTGTGTTCTTCGCTATTTACTAAGTCATTATATTCTTCTTCACAAGCTCCGCCAGCTGTTAAGTTGGACAAGTAATTAGTTTGTTTTATAATTTTTTGTCTGGTTTCATTAATGTCAAGAGATGTGATAGTAAAAACTTCTCCGGCTCCTTCACAATCGGACGTGGTAATAACGTTAGGGTCCAAGTTGTAAAAGTTGTTTGCATGGAAGAATTCGTGAATATTTTTGAGAAGAGTGGACCTAATCTTAAAAATATAGTTATAAGAACGGAATCTGGAACGTAAATGTTGATGTCCTCGCAAAGTTTCCAAGTTTACTTTTTTAGCTAAAACAATACTTTTTTTATCTTCCACAGAACCAATAATTTTGATATTGGATGCAACTAATTCGATTACTTGACCTTTTGCAGGTGATTTAACTACTTGTCCTGATACTTGAATACATGCTCCTCGGATATTTTCGATATCATCAACTTCTGGTACGACTGATTTGCTAGCGAATATTTGAAGAATATCAGAAGTAGAACCATCAGTTAATCCAATAAATATATTGTCTGCTTGAGGCCTAAAATCGCGAATCCATCCACAAATAGTTAATTCTTGTGAGTAAGCTTTAATATAAGCGTCCACATCTCCAACGTCTCCTACTAGGTATTTTTCTGCATATTTTTGAAAATCGGTAAAAACATCGGAAATTTGCTTTTTGAGAGGCGCTTTAATGTTAATAGAAGCCATTTGAACAATGTGTTTGATTAATATATGTATTTTGGATAGTAATGAATAGTAATGAATAGAAAAATCAATTTTTTTACAATCTATGAGAAATAAGTAAAAAAGTATATAAGAAGCCTTATTATACTTAATTATACTCTATTATAACAATGATTACTTAATGTTATTACTATAATAAATGGCAATAATAATATTATCATTCTTTTATATTATTTTATTGA
>Ga0214192_1000248_pt1 | contig 34174 bp, 44 predicted proteins | sample TroBogEpilimnion_44_FD_153030 | JGI IMG/M metagenome (GOLD analysis project Ga0214192, IMG submission 153030) | Freshwater microbial communities from Trout Bog Lake, WI - 29JUL2008 epilimnion | ecosystem: Environmental > Aquatic > Freshwater > Lake > Epilimnion/Euphotic zone | place: Trout Bog... | reverse complement strand
CAAACTAGCAATAAGCAGCCTGATATTCTTTTAACAGACGCTTCAATGTACTTACCTACATCTTCAAAGCAAGAAGCTCTTAATGAAAACGCCCCTAAAGTAGGAGAAGGTTTTGGTAAGAAAGAAGAAAAGCTAGCTAAAGGTACAGGTCCTGATGCAGCTGAAGGCTTTAAGAAGAACGAAGCTAAAGAAAAACAAGAAGCAGCTAAAGAAACAAAGCAAGAAGAAGGAGATATGGAAGCTGCAGAAAAGAATGAAGAAGCTCCTGAAAAAGAAAAAGTAGAGGAGGCTGTAGATTCTAGTTCCAGAACTCCTAAATATAATAAACAACATTTTACTATGCCTAAATCAAAATTCCAAAAACTATATGAGGACGCAGTTAATGGCGTGCCTTTCGTTGCTCAAGAAGAAGAACAAATCGCTCCAGTCGAGCCAGCTGCTGATCATGAAGAACCAGCAATGGGTGGTCCTGAGGGTGATGAAGGTGAAGAAGCATGCTGCACACACGAAGAAGCTATCGAAATGGTAGAAAAACTTTTAAAGTTCCTTAAGAAGGATACAGCATATGATAAAGAACATGGTGATTTAGGTGATGAAGATCAAGCATTCACCGGTGGCGGTGATGGAGACGGTGCAATGGGAGAAGCTGTTGAAGCTGAAGACCTAGGTCACCCACTCGAAGGTGCTAAATCAGAAGAACTTAAAGATGGTCACAAGATTCACAAAGTCGGTGGTTCTGGCGTAACTAAAGTTAAAGGCGCTGCTTCAGAGCAGGGTGCAAGCTTTAAGAACGAGCCAGCTCCTAAGAAAGAAAAAGAATCAGCTCATTTAAAAGACGGTCACAAATTACATACAGTAGGTAATCTTACACCTGATAAAGGTGAAAGTAACGCCTTTACTAAATAAGTTTCAGGCATAGACAATTCACAAAGCCCTTAGTAATAAGGGCTTTTTTTATGGCTGCTTAATAAGGTCTATCGTTTATAAACCTTTTATCTAACATAGCCGCAGCAGGACTACCATGAGGCAATCTCCAGCCCTGTTCAAACAGTTCATCCATATCAGGGTTGCTATTGCTTGGTCCTTGAGATATGATAACAGGGTTACGAGCAGTAACATCTGGTTCTTTATTTTTACTAAACTTATTATACATTTCAGAAGGCTTTGGCATACTAACTACAAACGGGTCCCAGTTATTAGGTATCATGTGTAATGGTCTACCATTGCTGTCTTGTTGGGTAACCTCGTAAAACTGTTCTACCACTTTAGGGTCTAGTATAAACATTGCCCATATAAGAGCTTCTACTCTATCATCCAAGTACTTGTCAGATTGCTTCTTCCATACCCCATTAGCTTGACGTATATAGGTTTTAAATTCTTCTATAGTGGCTTTATCATACAACTTAACACACCTTAGTACGTTCATCCAGTATCTAAAGTTAGCCATGGAGTTGAACTTACTATTAGTATGGGAATAAACACCTAAACGGTTATCTTTTTCTACTTTTTCAGTAAACGAACCCATACTTGGAGTATACTTTACTATATTAGGATATTGATGAGTATTAACTAATGCATCTACTACTGAAGCACCGCAGTTGTTACGCTCTACTAATAATGGAGGGTTACCCCATTGACCGGCTATTTCTACGAGCTTCCCAGTAAAGTTAAATGGGTCTAGTTTGTTATTAGCATATGTAGCTACTTGTTCTATGTTAGTTAAATCAGTAACATCCACTACTTGTATAGTAGAGTTAGCTCTACCTATACCCTCGCCAACGTCAACCCCTATACTATAAAAATGTCCATCAATATGATCTTTATAAATTTTAAATGTACCGTCATCATCTTCATAGACGGGTTCTGGGGCATTACTAGTTAATTCATCTAACTGGTCTTTATCGAAAATATTTTCACCAGCAGCTCTAAACTCGTTACCATACTCTTGATTAAAGGACTCCTCGGAACCAAGAGCTCTCATAGTCATTTCTTTCCATTTGTCATCTCTACCTGGAACCTCGTGCCAATCTACTCGCTCGTGGTGCCAACCGTTTTTACCCGCTACTGCATCTGTATAGGTGTTAAAGAAAAGATTACCTACACCATTAGGAGTAGATAACATAAAGATTTTAGACTTTTTAGAGGACGAAATGACAGGGAATACTGACTCCCAAAAGTCATCCATAAACTCTGATGGGATAAATGCAGCTTCGTCCAAGAGTAGGCAGTTAATAGACTCACCTCTAGCAGCATCAGACGTTGTAGTACTAATACCAATCGATGAGCCGTTCTCTAGTTCCATACCTTCTTTAGCGTAAGCTATTACACCTGGTTTCATGTAGTTAGGTAACATTTCGTACGCTAACTTAATACGTTTAAAGATGTTCTTAGCTGTTTCTTGTTTATTTGCAATCAGTAATACTCTATAATCGTCATGAAAACAAATCATCCATAAAGCAAATATGGTTAGGATAGTGGTATTATGAGTAGGAATATATTGCTTACCACAAAGATACAAGCTGTCTGGGCTATCTACTGTTATACAGCGTACCGGAACCGAATCTATTTTTTCTACGTTTTTAATATAATGCCATTTATTATTTAGAGTAAACGTTTTACATGCTGGTATTCTATGGTTAGGCTCTCCACCATATGTATTTAATGTATCAAATATCTGTTTAGTAGTTTTTACCGTACCACCACTATGTCTTTCGTCTCTACTTTGAGTAAACCATAAATGCTCAGCATCGGCTGTAATGACTTCACCGCTATCAAAAGTAATTTTATAGCAATCCCTATCTTGTAGTATATCGTGTGCTTGAGTAACGTTACAAGCTTTACCGTCTAAACCATAAACCTTATCACCGGTTTTTAAATCTCCCATTGTAGTCCAACCATTAGGGGTGGGTATAGGGGTATCTAGTGCTAACGCTTTACCAATCTGTCTAGAAGCTAATACAACGTTAAACCTATTCTCTACCAACGCTTTAAGCACTCTTTTTTGAAAGTTATAAAGCTTGATTGGCTGCTTACCTTCGTCCAAACTAACAATGTAAAAGAAACGAGAGAAGTGTAAAATAGATTTGCGCGCTCTCTCCAAGTCTTCCACCATTTCCGGTGTCCAGTTAAACTGAGTTTCGGGTACAGGCAAGTTCTTATTACCCAAATAATATGTAGTCTGATCTCCTTTTGCTTTTGCCATTATATATACTTACTATGGATCTAGCACTAGTCAAAAGTAAGTTATAGTATGAACAATTTAGTTGTTACTAATAATAAGTTTAATTCTAATGGTTACTGGGTAAAAACTATTGAGGGTTTTGATAAGTTTCCAACAGCTGGTGGTCAGATTATATACCCTGGCCCTGAACATTTAGAGTTATTTGATCAGGACGGTTTTGCTATGAGCAATATAGAACAATGGTTTGCAAATGCAAATAAAGAAACTCTATCAACTCACTACACTGATCAAGAATGTTTACGGCAACCGTGGATTAAACAAGAAGGGGTAGTGTTTGAGGGTACCAATCTTAATCACAGCTTGTTATTTGAGCGGAGAGGTTTTAAAGGAGAAGCACTAGAAAAGCTTAAACTGTGGGCACAATGGAATACTCAACTTTACAAGCTCATTAAGTTGAGGCCAAAATGGGGTTTAGATTTTTCTATAGACTACACTGATAAAGAGGGTAACTGTATAGAGGTTTTACACTATGAACATGATGAATTTAGCTATGAAAAAATAGAGGAAAGAAGAATCTTAGTTGAACCTGTATTTTTAAATAAAGACTGGGATGATATTGCTAAACAAATGATTAAACGTAAAAATGAGTGGGGACATTTAGATTTATTTGCACAGGGATTTTGGAAGTGTAACTTTTTAGGCATACCTAAAGACAATCAAAAAATGATTTCCTGGGAGGTCTAATACATTTAGATATTACGTAAGTATTTAAATAATATGTTACCCGTTGATAAGCTTACGTTTGAATACCACGACACTCTTAATCCATTAGTGTGGAACGGGAATACTATTAACCCAGATGTTAAGAACAAATTATTAGAAGTAGCTGAAGCATTTTTAGAATCTATAGAAATACCAGTCGATGTTGAAGATATAACTTTGACTGGTTCTTTAGCTAACTATAACTATACTGAATATAGTGACTTTGATTTACATGTTATAACAGACTGTAGAGAGTATAATATAGACGAGGCTTTACTTAAAGACTATTTTAAAGCTAAAAAGACTGTTTGGAACAGTACTCATGAAATTAAAGTTAAAAACTATGATGTAGAAGTATATATACAAGATATACTTGAACCGCATCATTCTACAGGTGTATATTCGTTAAAGAACGATACTTGGGTGCATAAACCTGAAAAATCAGGTCATATAGATAAAAAAGAGTTAGCTAAAAAGGCTGAAGCGATGAGACATATGATTGACCATGCTTTAAGCGATAAATGTGACTTAGAGTGTGCTGAAAATGTAAAAGATAAAATTTTAAAAACTAGACAAGCTGGTCTAGTTAAAGGCGGGGAGTACTCTATAGAAAATTTAGCGTATAAAGAGTTGAGACGTACTAAAGATATTGATAGGTTAATACAAGGCGTAATAGCTAAGAGAGATAAAGAGCTATCTTTAAACCAAGAAGCCGAAACTTTCAAGACGTTTATGTCTCAACCAGGCATGACTAGCGGTAAAGGTAGTCGCGGTCCAAGACATCAATCTCCTACGGCGGGTATGAGCAAGTTAACTAGACACGATACAAAATCGGTCAGTATTATTGCTAAGACTCACAGAGAGATGGAGACTCCTTTTCCTGAAATTGAAAACTTAAAAAAGAAACCACGTGGTAAAATATATATTATACCTCAAACCGCTCAAGCAATTGCTCGTTTTTATAGTATGAATATGGATAAGGTAAATACCGAGCCTCGCGGTCTAAGTACTAGTGGCATTGTACTCGGTTTTGATCCAATTGTAAGAAGACACTATTTAGAAAAGAAAGAAAAAGGCAAATAATGGCACTCGGACCTATAACACAACAGTCTATTCTTAATAAAAGTAGAAAAGATAAATTTCTACTCACGTTAAACCTGCCTGACGCTCTTAAAAAGATTAATATATTAAATCAAAGCGACAGAACAAATGATGGAGTATATCTAGATTCTTTGCAATATTCGGTTTACGGTACAGTTGTACCTGCTACCGCAATAAATCCTGTCGATTTACCATTTTCCGGTCAAACTTTAAGCGTAACTTCTAACAAAAGAGAGAAGTACCAAAACATTACTGTAAACTTTACAGTAGATAACAATTATAACAACTGGTGGGTATTATGGAAGTGGTTGGATTATATAAACGGCGCTACAAGTAGTACTATGGATCCAGATAACCTAACACAACTACCTCAAACACCAACTCAATATACAGGCTTAGCAAATCTACAACCTTACCAAACAAGCGTAGTGGTGGAGGGGTTGGATGAATATAACAATAAGAAAATCCGTTGGACGTATAGCAAAGCCTTTATTACAAATTTAACAGGCATAGCTTATAGTTATAGAGATGCTGATCAGTTAGAGTCTTCATTTACGTTCTCGTTCAGCCAGTTGACTTCAGAATTACTGTAAAACAACAAGGTTTTCTCGCGGAAAAGCCTAAATAATAGTAAATACTACTATGGCTACTTTACGTCAAATACAATCCCCTGGTGTACAAATTAATGAAATCGATCTAAGCCAAACAACAAGCGTACCTAATGGTACTAATGTGTTTATTGCAGGTTTTGCTGCTCAAGGTCCTGCTAATGAAATTATAAGCCTTACAACAGGTAACGATTTTACTAATATTTTCGGTACACCTACTAATGCAGCCGAACGTTATTTTTATTATTCCGTACAACAACAGTTTAATGCAGGTACAAACGCTCAAGTAAGTGTTTATCGTTTACCTTATGGTGGTGGAATGGGAGATGGTTATGCAGCTAACAAATACAGTGCTTTAGTATTCCCAGTACTACCAGCTTTAACACCAAGCACAACTACAGCAGCTGCAGCTTCAACAACTACAGCATTCATGAGTGCAAGTACATATTATCTTGCAGCCCCACAACTTATTGAACTTTCTCAAGACGATTACGTAACTTTAAAACAAAACGGTATTAACTGGAGCACAACTGGCGGTGGTGCAGCTCCAACTATTAATAGTGTTGCTGATTTAACAGCAAACGGTATCGGTTTAGTAGTATTAAACGAATCTCAAACAACTATTAACGAAAAGTTTGAAGGTCTTTATTTAAATCTTGCTGATAATCTTAACTTAAACCCAACAACAGCAATGTCTGCTGTTCAAAACGTATTCAGTATTACAGCTGAACAATCATCGTTTGGTTTAACAGGTGCTAATGTTTATCAAGAGATTCCATCAAGCCGTTTAAGCTTCCAATTATCAGCTACAGCAGCAGATCCAAAGCCAAGCGTTTCACAGTTAATCGAAAACATTCCACAATACGACATTTCAAATGTAGGTGGTACAGGCTTTGATGACTTAGCGATCGTTTCTCTTATTAAAGTAAGAACATCTCCTTTCGGTAATAACCCATTACAGTTATCATATAGCTTACAAGAAGGTTATGCTACATCGTTCTATGCTAACCGTACAGTACAAGACAAAAACGGTGGTGCAGCTAAGAGCGACTTTATTGAAACAGTAATCAACAATACTTCACCTAACTTAATAGTATTCCTTAACCCTAACATTTCAAACAATATTAAATGGTTAGACAATGACGGTAATGCTGCAAAACAAGTCAGAGTATTAACTCCTTTTAATCAAACAGGCAACTATAAAGCAGCAACTAGCCTATTCCCATTAGGTGTTTATGCTCCTTCGTTAGATACAACTAACGTAAAGACAATCGGTGATGTTGGTGCAAAACTTGATAACGCTTTAAGTTTAGCTGGTAATGCAGATGTATACAATATTGACGTTGTAGTAGACGGTGGTTTATCGACTGTTGCAGCTATTGCACAAACAGGCACATTTGATGATACAGCATACGGTACAGCAGTTCAATCTGCAGTAGACAATTTAACAGAATCTGATGGTAACTATACACCAGATACTATTGTCGGTACTTGGTCTCAAATTACTCAAAAGTTTGTAGACTTTACTACATTCCAACGTAAAGATTGTATCTTTATTTCTGACCCATTACGTCAAATTTTCGTACAAGGTGCAGACTTCAAGACATTAAAAGATCCTTCAACAAACTTCTCAAGCAACATTTACTGGCCGCTACGTAACTCCTATCAAGGGGTTAATACAAGCTATGCTACAACATATGGTAACTGGGTCAAAGTTATTGATTCATTTACTTCAAAAGCTACTTGGTTGCCATTCTCTGGTTTTGCTGCAGCAATCTATACAAGTAACGATGCAGTAGCTTATCCTTGGGCAGCACCTGCTGGTGCAAATCGTGGTACCGTAACTGGTATTGTTGATATTGCAGTTAACCCAAATCAAAAGCAGCGCGATTTACTTTACAAGATTGCAATCAACCCAGTAGTAAACACTCCTGGTACTGGTTTCTCAATTCAAGGTCAAAAGACTTTATTACAGACACCGAGTGCATTTGATCGTATTAATGTTCGTCGTTTATTCCTCTTCTTAGAGAAATCAGTACTACAGACAAGCAAATCGTTCTTATTTGAACCAAACACAACGTTTACACGCAACAGATTGGTTAATACAATTAATCCAGTATTTGACTTAGCTAAGAATACTCAAGGCGTTTACGATTATTTAATTGTATGTAACGACACAAATAATACTCCAGACGTTATTGATGATAACTCGCTTGTTGTAGACATTTACATTAAGCCAGTTCGTACAGCAGAGTTCATTCTAGTTAACTTCTACTGCACGAAAACATCTCAAAACTTCCAAGAGTTATTACAATAACCTCAACATAAATATTTAATATGTCACAAACAATACAAGACTTCTACAGGGTAGCACAGCAAAGAGATTTCGCTCGTGACTACATGCTACGAGTAACTTCTCTAGGTAATAATATTTTTAACGAAGACGATTTCGTATATATTACTACAGCTACTCTACCTTCAAGAGACATTCAAAATCAAACAGCTACCTATATGGGTCTTGATTTTAACTTCCCTGGTACCGTAAAATACCCTGGTAGTAATGCTTGGACAGTTGAGTTTCGTGCTGACAAGGCTAGTCTTATCCGGCAGAAACTCGAAGCTTGGCAAAGAGGTCAAGTATTCAATGATTTAACAAGTACTGGCGACTTATCAGTAAGAGGTCCTGAAGCACTTATCACTCTTGTACAAGTTGATGATAAGTTAACAGAGATCAACAAATACAACCTATACGGAGCTTATATCCAGAAGATTGGCGATGTGAAATACGATATTACAGGTACAGGTAAGCCTTTAACATTTTCAGCTACATTAGCATATCATTACTGGACACAAGGTTAATTCCAATAAAGCTTATATTATTAAACCCGGCGTAAGTCGGGTTTTTTATTGTTCTAAGCTTAAGTATTAATATGGCCTTGCAGGACTTCATTACAGCAGCTAATACATTAGGATTTGGAAAGAAATATAACTTCCAAGTTGCTGATATTAAAGGCGCGCCAGCAGGGATAGTAATAGGTGGTTCGGTTTTATTGTACGTAGAAACTTTTACTTTACCATCAAGAAAGACGAACACTACAACAGTGCCTTATAAAGCGTTTGATTTTAATGTACCTACTAATGCAAGTTTTCCGGAATCTAGTAGATGGAGAGTAACGTTTTTTTCAGATGAAAACTTATTAATTAAAAATCTATTCGAAAAATGGAGTAATTCTCTTTACGAACCAGTTAATAACTATAGTGACTCAAGTATATATGCAAATCCTGCTAATGCAGCAGATCTGTTTAACGGGCCGTTTGGAGATTGTGAATTAACTTTAGATTTAAAAAACGATAAAGACGTAACTGTTAAAACAATTACCTTACATGGGGTATTTCCAGTACTTGTAGAAGGTATTGAATACAACGTAGGAGATAACGGAGAAACAGTAGCTAGATTACCAGTAACATTAGCATTTCAATATTTTACATAATCATGGCTGATACTACTCAAAATTTACAACAATTTTACCTAGCCGCTAGTGAGTTTGGGTTCTCAAGAGATTTTCAAGCAAGAATTGACTTAATAAAACTTAATGGTTTCGAATTTTTTCTTACAGGTAAAGCTAATGATACAGCTTATTTGTATATTAAAGAGTTTTCTTTACCCGGAACAAAAAAATCAATTGCATCAGTAAAATACAAAGGGGTAGACATAAACGCACCTAGCACAAGAGACTTTGGTAACAGTAAAAGCTGGGAAGTAACGTTTTATGTAGATACATATTTACGGGTAAGGTCTTGGCTTGAAGATAGACTTATTGAATCGGCAGCTAACACCCCTGGTACTATAAACCATATACCAAATGAAGCTAAAGACGTTGCACAAGTATCAGTATACGATGATTTGTTAAACCAAGTAATTACGTACACTATAAAGGGGTTATTTATAAAAGAATTACCTAATCAAGGTTATAATGTATCAGGTAGCGGCAAAATACAAGAAGTAAAAGTGGTCTTCGGTTATCAAACTTGGGAATCTGAAATAAAAGCACCTGTTAATGAAAACCCAGATGATAAATACCCGGGTGGTGCACCAGGTTCAAACGGGGTACCTGACGTAAAAGAAATTAAACCTTTTCAGTTATTTTCTTTAAACAATCTTTTCAGTTAAAATGATAATTTCAAACATAAGTCAATTTTTAAAATCTGTATTAGCTAGTCCTGACTTTCATATACCTATAGAGGCAAACTTTGTTGTAGGGTTTGACAATTTAGATCATATTATAGGTAATTTAAACTCTACAATACCTGATAGAATAATTAAAACCGGAGATTGGGGTATAGTTAAAGAGGGGTACGATATTTTCTTTGCAAATGGTGTTACTATACCAGGGGAAACAGTTACTTCTAGTAAAGCTGGGTTTTCTGCAGGAGGAGACGGACTGTATGGTGGTTTACTTTCAGGCCCAGTTTTAACCGGTCGTTCAAACTTAACTAATTTCGAAATAGTGTTTTTAGAAACAAGCCAGTCGTTTGCAGATCAAGTCATAAGGCCATGGATAGTTAATGCAGCTCATTACGGTCTATTTGCTAGAAAAAAAGATTCAAAACAAAATTTTAAAACAGATGTAACTGTTGCTTTTAAGAAAAACACGTCATCTAATTCTAACGACCCGGTAAATCGTAAAACTATAGTGTTTAAAGATGCTGTACCAACAAGTATAGAAGGTTATAGTGCAAGTTATGGTGGATCTAAAGTTACTGCTCGTAATATTAAGACTACATGGACATACTCTACATATGAAATAAGTTAATATAAATGTCTTTTAAGTTAAATGCATACTTGCCTAGCAAAAAGCAGGAAGTATTAATAAGCGAGCTTCATTACAAACAATATAGAGATCTTGTGAAAAGCTTGCATAATACTGATAAAAAAGAAACTATATTACAGTATAACGCTATTTTAAAAGATCTTTGTCCGGATATAGCTGGATATGATATTACTTTTGAAGATAAGCTATCCTTGCTTTTAACCATACGTAATTATTGCGTAAGTCCGGATTTAAAACTTAAATGTAATTTGCAAGATGGAACGTCTTATAGTTTTACAGTACCAATAGAAACTATATTAAGTAAAGTTAAAAGTATTAATAAATCCAGTACAGTTGTTTGCAACGATATTACTGTGCAATATTCTAGTTATAAAGTTAGAGACGAACATGTTTTCCTTAATAACAACAGAGATACATTTGTTAATTTAGCTTCTATTATAGATAGCCTTAAAATAGAAGAAACAATCGTTATATTCAAGGATTTAACATTAGAAGCTAGAGTTAAAATAATACAAGAGTTACCACTTATAGTAATTAAGGCTATTGTAAGGGATATTGAAAAAACTGATCATTTATATGACACTGACTTACTTCTAATAAAAGACCCTAATACTGGTAGTATTATATTAAGATTTAATTGTAATATAACATTTGAAATGTTGCAAAAAATGGTAGAGTTTTTATATACTGAAAGTTTAAACAACATTTACAGAACTCTTTACAATGTAGTAAAGTATCTAGGGTTTTCTGCAGAATATGCAGATAGTATTACCCCTATTGAGTTACAGGTATATTGGATGTATCTTATGCAAGATAACGCCAAGCAGCAAGAGCAAAATAACGCGGTAAGACCGGGTGGCGGATTGAATATGCCTACCAGCACCCCGAATTCAGAACTAGGCTTTTAGTATATTAATGTAAGTACTTTTATGTCTGATATAAATGAATTTATTGCAAGTATTAATGCTAATGCGGTAAAAAACTCCATAGAGGTGTTTTTACCTAGCTTTCAAAGAATAGTGAAGTTTAAACCTGTTAGTACAAAGCAATATAAAAATCTGTACGCTTGTATTAAAGACAATATACTGTATAATACTAAGTTTGTTATAGTAACGTATAACATTATTAAAGATAACTGCTTAGAACCAGATATACTAGATCAAATAAACATTATCGATAGAGCGTTTATTTTATTAGCATTAAGAAAAAATATTTTAGGCACTACAGTAAAAAATATCGACTTTAGTTCTAATTTGGCACTTGCTTCAACTATAGCATTACCTGAAGAGGTGTTATTAACTATTGATAATATAAAAATTAATACTCAAATACCAACTTTAAAAGAAGTATATGAAATGGAAGTTGAACTTAGAGGGGATCTTAAAGAAGAAACAGTCACTATTAATACTTTAACTGAAAATCTTATTATCGGTGGTTGCTGTAAGTTTATAAAAAATATACAAGTTGAGGACACTGATTTAAATTTTAAAACTTTTAATTATAAAGAACGTATAAGATTAGTTGAAAACTTACCAGCTAGTACATTAAACAGTATTCAAAGTTTTGCAGAAAAAGTAACTAATTTACAGGATAGCGTTACTAATGTATTAAACAGTGACGGTACTCGCTTTCAATTTTATATAAATGCGGATTTCTTTTTAGCTGAATAACATAAAGACTGGTTTAGTACCTAAGTATTTTTATGAGCGACACTGCAGACGTAGAATCTGGTGACAAAGCAAAATTTGAAATTGCTTTAAACACGCTCACGGATGCTTTAGTTAAAGGAGACGGATCAAATCCATCTCTAAAAGAAACGATAAAAAAATTAAGCGAAAATGTTGATCAGTTAACTAGAAAAACTGAAGAAGCTTCTACTAGAACAAACAATAAGAATAATACTGAAGAAGGATATAATAAGAGCGCTTTAAATTATGCGCAGGCAATTTTAAATGAACGTAAAGCTAAGTTTGAAGACAAGGGAGAAGATGAATCAGAACGCTCAACAAAAGAAAAATTAAAAAGAGTTGAAGATATAACTTCAGATAAGTTAAAACAAGTGGAAGGTTTTATTGGTAGATTTATTCCGAAAACTGTACAAAATATATTAGGGTTTATCGGTGGTAAGGAAATACTTGAGAGTCTTAATAAAGCTGTTATAGAAAAAGCTCAAGGTTTGTTTACTGGAGAAGAGCTTAAAGAAGCAGAAGCAATAAAAGAGTTAGAAAGAAAAATAAATAAAAAAACTCTTGAGCAAAAAAAACTACAAGCAGCGAGCGGGCAGGATCTTAATAATTTAAACAAAGAGCTTAGCGAACAGTACGGTGTAACCACTGAAGATAATTTAAGCGATGTTTCTAAAGGAGTACCACCGGTTAAGGCTCCAGACGATACTACTGCTGATGAAAAACAGGAAGTAAAAACAGAAACACCTACTTTACTACCTGTTAACGGCAACTCTGCTATAACAACTTCTCCTATAACAGTAGACGAAACTTCAACAGGTAGTAAAGTAGTTAAAGAAGGTGGGGCAGTTGTTAGCGAAGAGAATGCCCCTGCTGAAATAGTATTAACAAAAATATCTGATGAAGCAGCTGATGCAATTGCAAATGCATTAAAAAAGGTATTAACCGAAAAAAGAGAAAACACGAAAACTGATACTGATGAAGTTAAAAAGAAAGTAGAGGGTGCTAGTAAAAATGTAGATCGGGTTAGTCAAGGTATAGATAACCTCGCAGCTAAAAATAAACCGCAATATGAAAACATAGAAGGTCAAGCAGGGGAAGGGTTACCTACAACATCAGATAAAAAAGGAAGTAAAGGTCCTGGTTTAGTACCCACAGTTGCTGAGGACGTTATTAAAGAAGCTGCAATGGCTCGTTTTTTAAAAATTGCAGCAAAAGACATAGGCAAGGCTGAAGCAGTTACAACTACGGGTATTGCAGCTGCAGAAGTAGCATCAGCTGGTGCAAATACCCCGCTTATACCTGTAGAACTACTCGCCGGTGCTGGATTTGGAGTTATAGAAGCTTTGACGGATTATTTTGCTGATTCTCAAAACAGACAGGCAAAGGGTGGCCCTATAAAAACCCCGAACAAGCCAGTATTGGTAGGGGAAGAAGGCCCAGAAATATTTGTGCCTGAAAGTACAGGAAACATAATACCTAATAACCTTTTAACCGGTAAAGAAAAAGATACAACGAACCCTGCTGCAGTAGAAAAAATAACCTCTCTTTTAACACAGGTTATATCCTTACCTTCAGAAAAATTAGCGGCTATATCTAATACTACTAATATAGGAGACAGCTCTAGTAGTACACTACAAACTATGAATAAAACGTTGCTAGATATAAGCGACAAGCTTGATGTAAAAAATAACACTAATAACGATCAGTCTTCATCAAAACTTACTGGTTTAATGAATTCTAGTAACAATTCTTCAAATAGCACTATAAACATAATATCTCAAGGCAATCCTATTACTAATTCTCGTCTTAGAATAGATAACTTTTTATACAATAGGAGGGCTAACGCTTAAATAATATTATGGATCTATTTGGTTTAATAGGTGGTACATCTGAAACAGGCTCAACAGCTGTAATACCAGAACAGAGTAATACTAGTAGTAGCGGTTACAACCCGAAAGCAAGTTATACCGGCGCGCCTAAAATACCAGTTAAAGAATGGAAGGTGCACGAGGAATATAACTGGGCTTTAAATTTAGGTCCGAATAATGGGGATATAAGAAATTATATACCTAAAATTGAGTTGGTAGAGTATGATCTTACATCTAGTTCTCAGTTAAACGCATATAAGTTATTTTTATCTCAAGCTCAAGATCAACTTAATATAGCAAATATAAACCAAGTAGGTGTTGCAGGACAACCTAATACTGTTACTTCTAATATTGCATCTCTTATTAACAGTGGCGTTTTACCAACCGGTTCAGTAGATAAGTATTTAGGGCCAAATAACGGAGTAGCACAACCAGGGGGGTTTAGTAATGCAGATCCGTATTACGGTCTTTATCAAGGTAAAGAAACCGGTAACAAGTATTATTTACCTTACTTGAACCCGCAAAACATGACTTCTAACTTAGGTACATGGAAAGGAATTGATGGTAGTAATGTTGCAAAAGATGTCAGTAATGTTGCAGCTGATAAATTAGGTGGATTACAATTTGGGCCGACTGGCTCTGATTTAGTTAAGGAATTTCAGAATTTAGGATTAAAACTTGATGCTATTAACAGCGTGGCTAATGTTGCCTCTAGTTTAAATGCGCCTGGTATATCTAAAGAAACTATAAAAGCATTTGCACCAAACGACACAGGAGACTCAATTGTTACAACGTTTTACCTGTTTAATACTCAAGACCAGGCTCAAATGGCGAACAACTGGAATTTTCTTTTTACATTGACTTATCAAAACTTACCTAATAGAAAATCATTAAGTAGAATGGACCCACCATGTATATACACAGTTACAGTTCCAGGGTTCAAAAGATTTCCAGTCGCGGTAATAACTGGCTTAAAAGTAGATAATGTAGGCACTACAAGATTGGTAGATATAACTACCGGAGAAATGATGTCAGTAGATAAAGCTACTGATAGTAAAAACGTAAAAATTGTACCTGAAGCGTATAGAGTAACTGTTACTATTCAAAGTTTATTAACGAATTCCCGTAATTTATTTTATTATAACTATGACCCTAAAGGTGCTGGGGCTAGTATAAATGTTATAACAAGTCCGGATACTATTAATAATTCAAACCAAGAACTTACTAATACGTTGAATCAGTATCAAAAAATAGCTGAAAACGCTAAAATTGATGCAGATGCAGCAGCTGAAGATTTAAACACGTTTAAATCATACTTCCCTACTAATTGGGATCAATCTGTAACAGGTCAAAACTTAAACGCAGCAAACACAACTGCCCAGCAAAATCTGCAAAGCGCAAACATAGCGGTGAATACTACGCAAAATTATATAAACAAACTCAATACCCCAAACCCTTAATATGGACGGACAAAAACAAAACAGTATATCTACGTTACCTACATTAAGCCAGCAGTACCTGGAAAACTTGTTTAATGTGTATAATGATGGGCAGAACTATTTCTATAACTTAATAGGTACTGTTAATATACCTTCTAACTTAGATAATAGTGTGTATACTAACTTTGTGGTGACGAGTGATTATATGCCTTGGCCTTTAATAGCTCAAAAGGTTTACAACGCGCCTGCTTTATGGTGGTTAATATGCTGCACTAACAACATACAAGATCCTACATATTTTCCAAAAGCCGGTACAGTTTTAAAAGTCTTAACCCCTACATACGTATCTGCTATATTACAGCAAATTAATAAAAGCTAATGCCTCAATTTAGCACAGTTTTTAATGGAATAGCTCCATCGACTATTAATACTTTAAAGTATAATAACCAAAAGTATCAGTTAGATATTATATTTGATAACTTACAGGGTAATACTTTTCAGCTTAATGTTGCAAGTATGGTTTCTTTAGACATACAGGAAAACACTACTGATTGGTTTAGAAGAGCTAGTTTAGTTATAAGCAATCCAGAAAAAATATTTGAGCAAAAAATAACTCCAAGTACTAATAAAAATCAGTACTATAAGTTCAGGAACGATGGTAGAGATATTGTTTATATACGTTTTAAGATTATAGACGACACAGATATAAACGTTGCACCTGCTAATATAGATTATAATGTGTGGGGTATGCAGTATAAGTTTGCTATATACGACAAAGAAGATACCCCCGGTGATAGCCCCGCTAAAGAAACACTTAAGCTTTATTTGTGGGAATATGATCAGCAAATATTAAACGAAACCGCTTTACAGTGGTCTACTAATGAAGCACTACCTACTAATATTATACCAGCATATGCTACAGATGATCAAAAGCTAGTTAATACTGGTACTGCTATTAAAAGTCTATTAAATAAAGCTTTAGCACATTCAGAACCACCAGTATTTTCAACAAACTGGGATATAGGTTCTAGTAAAGCGTTTTATAGTGCTCCGGCTAACTACACTGCTTATGATAGCTTAAATTACTTGTTAAAAAAGCATGTTAGCTCTCAAATAGGGGCTGATGGAGGCGCAGACCCTTGTATTATTAATCGTTCTAGATATGATACTGTGTGGAGCTTAACTTCATTTTGTAATATATTTAATAGTGCGGTAAAATATAACTTCTCAACAGCTGTTGCTGGTAATTTGCAAAGAGAAATTATTACTCTATCTTACCCTGGCGGTAACGATAGTGGCGGCTTCTTATTTGAATTACCTCAATCTCCTTTCGGTAGAAGCGACGGAAAAACCAATATACAGCACCCAACCACAAGCAATATAACTAATATTAATTTTACAGACATGTCTACCATTGATAGTACTCAAGATATGGTGACAACTCCTTGTTATAGTAATGATTACAACAATAAAGTATTTAATCTTGAAGTAGTTAGCAATGATATTACCAATGTAAAGAATTATATTGATAAGAACTATTCTAATAAGATGCGTATTAGTGCAAAACCTGATACTCTTGTCACATTAAATAAAACTAAAACAGACACGTTAGCGGTTAAGAACGTTTACTCTTTAAGCCCAGATAAAACAAGTAGATTGGCAGAAAGTAGAAACTTTATGTTAATGTCTGCATTATATTATAATACTGCAGTAAGTTTTACAGCTTTAGGTTCTCCTATTAGAGAGTCTGGTACGTTTATTAGCGTTGAAAAGGGCAAAGGCATTAATATGGACGAGTTTCATAACAAGTTGCTCGGGCAATGGTTTGTACATACAGTAGTACATCATTTTACTTTAGGTCAGTATACAAACGATATAACAGCTGTTCGTGTACATGCTAACGATAACATTGATATAAGGAGCAATATAACCTAATGTCTCTTAGTGCACAGTTTGTAGTACAATCAATAGACTATTACAATACTCTATTAACTATACCTGGCTACACGGTGCCTGGTTACGAAGATGAGCAGTACATTACTAAGGCTCACTATAGTACAGACTTTTCTTCTAACCCTATTGGTTCTAAAATAGACTTTTTTACTCATTTAAACGACCCTTGTGTTAGTATTGTTGCACCTCACCCGATTTTTACTATACCTAAGCCTTTATCCGCATTAGACCCTCAATGGTTTAGCGGTTGGTGGGATCAGGCAATGTACTACTCTCACCCATTAGTCAAAGAGCAGTTAAGTGCTAACTACCCTAACATATATCAAGACTTTTCAGACTCAGTAGGTACCCTAGCATATGCCCCTACTGAACAAGATTATAATAGTCCTGCATTTGGTAGAGACACAATTAATCCTTCTATACAGCATAAAGTAATATCAGACTTGTTTAATGAAATGGACAAGCTAAACAACGATATGTTCAAGTTGTACCAAGCAGCTACACCTAAAGGGCTTGGTTTAAAGAGCGATACATTCTTAGGTCAAGTACTATCTAGACAGAGTGGTTCATATAGTATTAAGCTTCAAGTAAAGGGTAAGTTCGGTGCATTAACAGCAAAACTACCATTGGATACTATACTTGGTGGTAACTTAAATGCAGATCCGTTATGGAGTAATAAATCTACTATTAACAACATACAAGCTGCAGTTGATAAGGCTAACAAGTTTATTACAGAGCATTCTCCTGGTAGAATGATATCTAATGCATTGAATGACTTTAAGAAAAATATTAAAGAATACTTAAATAAAATCTCTCTACCTAATATTAGTAAGTTACTGGGTATACCACAAGTTAATGTAACGGCTATAAGTAACACTATCAAGACGTTACAACAGTATGGTAGTGCTATAAATGCTACTATAGGACAGGTACAAGGTACATTGACCGCGGTACAACAAGGTATAGCTTCAGTGGCAAGCACTATTAACAAAGAAACAAATCAAATTACAAGTGTGGTTAATACAGTGGTAAGAGCTCCTGGAGCAGTTACCGGTGCTAATGCTGTGGTGAATGTAGGTGGTGCTGATGCTTCTTTAAGTTACCAGCTGCCTAATCAAACAGTCGGTCTAAGTAAGAATGCTGTGACTATTGTACCAGGAACAGTTAAATCTAATGGCGATCCAGCCGTAGTAAAGATTTCAACATTACAACAACCTCCAGGAAATTAATATGGTAGACAAATTTAACAGTATTTATCTAGGAATAGTAGTACAAAACAATGACCCAGAACATAGAGGCAGGGTTAAGGTTTGGGTACCGCACGTATCATTAAACGTGTATGATAAGTGGAGTCAGTTAAAACAAGACCAATCGTTCTCGTTTCCTGGTTCTCCTGGTGGAGAGAACATTAGTGCTATATTACCAGAACTAAAAGACGCGTTACCTTGGGCTGAATTTGCTAGTCCTATTGTAGGTGCTTCTACAGCTGGTTACTACAATGCTGCAACAGATACTAATACAGTTTCAGATGCACCACTAGCATATGCACACCCTAATAGCAATTACGCTAACTCTTCTTCTGCTACTAATTTAGACCCTGAACAAAAGGGAGGTAAGCCCGGGGCATATTTTGAGACTAACCCGGTAAGTGATGCTTTTGGGAATACTTCTAAAATAAATAGCGCTCACTTCAATCAGTTTTCAAATACATATAAACCTGCCACTTATTCCAACTCTGCTAAAGGTTTATTCTCTATACCTAATGTAGGTGCGCATGTTTGGGTATTCTTTAAAGAAGGTTCACCATTGTTTCCGGTTTATTTTGGTGCATCATTTGGTAGTGCTGATTTTAATAGTATATTCAAATCTGGAGATAATATCTATCCAGATTATCCTGATGCGTTTGAAAATAAAGACCGCAGAGCCGGTCCTATTACAAACGATAATGTAAGATATCAAAACAAAATGGTACTCAATCAAAAGGGTGCTGCTATTGAAATCATTAACACTACTGATAGGGAATCTTACAAGGTAACTCATTACAAAGGTGGTTACTACGAAATAAATAACAAGTATACTGCTATGTTTAACCCTGATAATTTTCAGTTGTTAACACTAGCCGATAAGTTCGAAACAGTTAATGGCCACAACAATCTTTTTGTACAGAGAGACTTTGATAACATAGTACAAGGCGATCATTACCTTAAAGTAGGTAATTTTAATACTAAAGCTGCTGCTAAATGGTATGACTTATTCTCTAAATCGGGTCTAGCTAATATAACAGATTTAAATGCATATCAAGCTACATTACAAAGTCTAACGAACCCATTATCAAACCATGAAAAGGATATGGGATTTGGTGGTAATAGTTTTGAGTTTATATCTAAACATAAAACAGTTGCAGTTGGTTTGGTTCGTAATACCTCGCCTGCATATTATCTAGATAATCTTAGCTTGCTTACTTCGGGTAAATCTGTTGCTACTCGTGTTGGTCCTTTTATAGCTGCACCGTTTGAATTCGGTGCTAACTATGTTAGTTTTGCATCTTATAAAGAGCTTAGTGTACCAGATATGCCTGGTGGTAACTATGACATATTCGCTATGAACAGACTTAAAATGCAGTCTGGTAACGGTGGTATGACCATGCAAACCGGCGGTAACATGAAAATATCAGGTGGTACAGTAGAGGTAAGAGGCGACCTAGTTACAATGGGTACTAAGGATGGAACCTTAGGATTATATGGTAGTTTAGTTACTATTGAAGCAGATGTACTAAGTTTAAAGAACGTTAATAAAGGTCAAGTAGTAGTTGACAGTACTTTGGGTGTGACTAATAACGTTATTATTGGTGGTGGTGCGTATATTGGTGGTGAATTATTTGTTAATCACATTACCGCCCCTATAGAGTATCAAGTAACTGAAAACACTCAAATAATAGCTTCTGGTCCGATAGTAAACCCTGAAGGTACACCAGATGTGCCTGCTTCTGGTTGGAACATAATAAACTCAGACGTTATGGGTACAATGCAGCTTATTATACCACCATTAAATGTGGTTGGTAGTGCAACTACTTACTCAATAGTAAACGTACAAGTACTTGGCGGTCAAATAGACGTTAATGCAGCGGGTTCTGGTACATTAACTATTGCACAACCACACTCTCACGTATTTAAAAATATACCTCTCACCTTAACCGCAGATAAGATTAACCAAGGTTTAGCTGCAGCGGCTGGGGTTGGTGCTAATGACTCAACACCTATTCAATCTGAAGACAGAGTAGATGGTAGAATACAAACTGTGGGTATCCCACCACCCGTTATTTACGTTACGGGTACTGCCGGTGCACCGTTTGGTGGTCCAAACGGGCCCGGTTCCCAACAACCAGATCTAGCTTAAGATCTAGGCAATACGTTATTAGTTGTAAGAACGTAAACAGGTTCTTTAGTCTTAATCTTAAGATTGTTAGTCTTAAAGAACTTGTTCGGTACGTTAGCAATAGCTTGACCAATAGATGATACTGGATACTTTTGGCCCTTCTTAGAAGCGTTAAAGTTGTATGCACCGCTCTTAATAGAGTCTAATACAGTAGCTACATCATCATTTTCTGGAATCTGTAATACCCAACCTACTAAGTCTTTATTAATAATACCGTTTGTATCAGATACTAAGATAACGAACTGTTGTTTTGGCTTTGGTTCACCTTCTTCATCATTACCAGTTTCTTTAGAAACATCAACTGCTTCTTCTTCTGTTTTAGCTGCTTCATCAACAGCTACTGTAGCATTACTTAAGAGCTCGAGGATTTCATCAATCGTCTCTTGGTTATCTACAGTCTTTTGCAGCGCTGCAACTACAGCTTGTAATTTAACGTATTCTTCTTTTGACATAGTATGTTATTGGTTACAGGTACTATGTTATACCATATTTTTACTTAATCAAGTATAATCCTTGGATTTTTCTTGTTTAAACACTGTACACACATAAGTATAGTCAATAATATGAAGTTTCAAGAGCTAATGGAACAGTATGGCATGATAAAGAAAGAACAGCGTATGTTCTACCCTAAAAACTTTAATCTGTCTGAAGGATTTCTTAAAGCACTTAAAGCTGAAATTGCTTTACAAGAAAAAGCAGGTATTACCCCTGAAAAGTTTTCACATAAACTTAATAGAGCATTACAGTTTCATATTTCAGAACATAAAAAAACCCCTGCACCGAAGTGAGGGGTTAGATGTTTGTCGGGTGTGAATTGTTCTAGGTCTTAGAACTTGAATTTGTAACCAACGTTATAACCAGTGATTTGAGCGGCTGAGTCTGTTAATGAGGTGCGTTGAGCAAATAGATTTGCTGTTACACCGTGGAACTCAAGACCAACACCTGGTTGATAGTACTTCTTAACGTTCTTTAAAGCAGCAATAGTAGCAGCACCTGGATCGTTAAAGCCAACAACTAGTGCTGGAACAACTTTAAGAGCGCCAAATGTATTAATTGGTGTATTAACACCGAATTCATAGTTGTTGCTACGATTTACCGTATCGTTAAGAGCACGGCCTTGCCAGTTAAGATGACCACCAAACCAGCTACCACTTAATTTAACGAATGGTAAGAGGTTGTGATTAGCTTGACCAGCAGCTTCTGCTACGTTTACGTGTCTTAATTCTGCACCGAGTGTTAAGTCAGCGAGAGGAGACGTGAATTTATAACCAGCATCGAGATAAACACGCTTTAGACCAGAAGCATCGGTTGTCGATACTGTTTTACCAGCTACAACTGATGTTGTGGTTGTGTCGCTAACTTTGTCAAATGCTGTTACAGCAAGATCAATGCCGTATACATTTGTATCAACGCCAGCTGTTGCATAGTTAGTGCCAACTAATTGACCTTGTTGGATTAACTTTGAAGTAAATCCGAGGTCTAAGTCACCGCTAACTGGAGCAGCATTTACAACGATTGCGATTAATGACAATGCGAGGAATGTTAATAGTTTCTTCATACTCTATATTTATATATTATAAACAAAAAATAGCAACTTCCTTGCAAATATTTTATGTTTCTCTAATTAAGGATATGGTAACAGTATACTATGGAGATGGTAACAGAACAGGTAATCAAATGCTCATGTACGTTACCGCTCAGTTATTTGCTAAAAAGTTTGGATATGTTTTTGAGCCTGAACCTCTCTATGGATTTGCTTTATCTCCAGATAAACCGCAAATAGTAACTTCAGGGTTTAATGAACCGGGTAAACCATTACACACTATACCTAATATTGGTACTAAACGATTTACCGAACCAGTTGTATCGGTACATGATTTAAATTTAATGGAGCTATTAAACAAGGACAGTATACCTGATGCGCACTATCATTTTTTACATTGGTTTCAAATAAAAGACTACGTATTACAATATCGTAATGAAATACGAGGTATGTTTGAGATTGAATATAAACCCCAATCAAAAGACCAGATGATGGTGGTTGTACGGTTAGGAGATGTAGCGCATAGAAGACAGAGACTACCTCTATCTTATTATATAGAAGCAATAGAGCTTTTAATTAAAAAAGGATGTACAGGTGGGTATATTACTTCTGATAGTATGAATCACCCGGATGTAATAGAACTTATAAACCGCTATGGTCTTAAACCTTATTATAATGATGTACCTATTGAAAAGATTAACTTTGTAAAGGACTTCGATAATATTGTCTTAAGTGAGGGTACGTTTTGTTGGTGGATGGGTATGTTAAGTAACGCTACTAATGTAGTATGCAATGACCGTAGAGATCGCTTTACTTGGCACGGTGATATATTTGTTTTTCCTGAATGGATAAAACTTAATCACGATTGTCCTGAGTTACCCGAAATATAAAAAAAAGGAACCCGGCTCAGATTGCTCCAAGCCGGGCGTTATTATTCTAACTTATAGTATTAAAATAGATGTTGGTGCGGGGCTGAGATAGCTTCTTTCCAAGCTTCTTTAAACCCTACCCAAAACTTTTTAACACTTTCAACGAACTTTGCTTTTGTCTTACTGTTTCCTATCTTATAGTCCTCGTACGCGAGTCTAACAAGACCACCAACAGCAAGATAACTTGTTATGATTATTGCTTGCATATGTGTTGTTGTTTTGTTTAGAACCGCAGCCCGGGGGCTTTGGTTGTTATGCTGGATAATGTCACCAGCACAAATACTTACTTGTGTTTCTTATATAATATTAAAAAAATCCATAGGAATAAACTATCACTTCTATTTGGATTTAAAATGGTGGACCTGAGGGGAGTTGCACCCCTGTGTTCTGTAACGTTCTTACCAGTTTCTACAAGCTTAGCACTATTAATAAAATGCATACCCATAGTGCTGATATACAAGTTGTTTGGTAGTGTTCCTGCTATTCTACTACCATTGAATAGTCAGTCTCGCTGAATGACGGTTGTAATATATAGCGAGAATCTATATTGCAACCGATCGAGCTTAAGCAGCTGCGAGTGCGAAGCTATCGCCGAATGAAAGAGATTCTTTCACGGAAGCGACTGCGTTCTTGAGGCTTTGAATAATGCCGTTTGTTTTTGTAGTAATTTATAAAGGATTTACTAATCCTGCTTGCTTCTAATACATCTGCCACAGAGTCGAATCTGGTACAGGCCCGTTTAAAATATGTCAAGTAACAATAAGTAATATAAGATATTTATGACTAAAGGCAACTATAAAGTATTAGCAGAGGCTTATGAAACAATTCTAGAAAAACGCGTTCAGCCTGATCCTACCACTGAAGAGTCCTTTCAGCAGTTTTTAACTAAAAGAGCTGCTGGTGCTGCTAAGATTGCTCATAGCTCAAAAGAAAAAGGCGGGTTTGCTACTCTAACCGCTATTCACTTTGCTGCTAAAGCTAAACCTTATGCTGATTGTGAAAAAACTGAAAAAGAATATACAGAAAATCATGATAAAGCAAACGCTCATTATAAAAAAATGGCAGAAGAAGTTTATGCTAAATTAGCTGATTTAGATAAGTTATCTCAAAAAGAGTTTCAAGCTCTTATGGGAGAGCTAGAAGTTTGGGGAGAAGTATATATTCGCGCTACAAAACCTGAAAGCTTAAAAATTTAAATACTATGACATACACTTGGGATCTTAACCCGCTTACAGTTTATTCTTCATTATCTGGTTATGATAATGTTGTATACGCAGTTAACTGGAAAATTAACGCACAAGAGACAAAAGACGGTAAAACGTATACTACTTTCACTAAAGGTCAAACCAACTTAAACGTATCTACTTTACCTAATTTTACACCTTATACATCATTAACTCAAGATCAAGTTTTAAGTTGGATACTACCGTATATAAACTTAGACAGTGTTTTGGCACAGTTGCAGGACAATCTCAATATACAGATGGCGCCTCAAACACTTAACTTACCACCACCTTGGTCGAGTTGATTACTTCCAGCTGTCTTCATCATAGCCGAACTTAGTAAACCAGGTTTTCATATTGTTATAAACTAGAGCTGCTGTCTTTTCATTATACATACGTTTCCAGCTTGGATTAAAAAACTCATTAAGCTCTGCTAACGTTACATTATCGGCATTAGTTATGGGAAAAATTTGTTTTATAGCTTCTACATGCTTATCACTATATTCAGGCAAATAATACCTCAGTTTAGACCACATTTTTGCATTTCTATTTACCGGGCTATCGGGTAGGTTATTTTTATCTAAAAAATCTATATAATAGTTTTTATTAAATGTACCGTTGTTAGCAGATAATATCATGTGCATGGTTATATATGATAACATAAAGCCTTCATCGTTTTTATGTTTTAAAGTGGGGGGAATATTTTTAATGAACGGTATTTTTATAATATCTTCATTAAAACTTTCAAATCTTACTATATGGGCATAGTTTATATCTGGTACGCTTCTATCCCACCATATCGCTGTCTTGAGCCATTCTTCAAACGGTAAATAGGAAGGGGTGTTTAATTTTATATTTAACGACGAATACTCGATAGGGGTACAAAGAATTAATAACATTGATGTATGGTTTGTTGGAGCGTTCAGATTAATTATTTGATTAAGTTTCCAAGAAGAAACTATACGCGAGTACGGGTTACGAGTATTAATAATAACCGGACAGTTTTCATAGTTTTTTTGAATCGCTATATAATGACTATAACCTTTAGGTTTGTCTTCTACGAAAGGAGTAACAGTTAAATTATTATTAAGTATAATATTATATGTTTCCCGAGAAGCTGTTCTCCACGGTAGTAGCCATATATAACCGTTTGAAAGTAAATTCATTTGCATTGATATTATACTACATAAGCTTGTTTTTTCAAATTTTGTCTTAAATATTTATTAATGCAAAAAATGCAAATACCTTCTTACTACTATGCTTATAAAGGACAAGTATTGGATTGGTTACCAATGGATACTGAGGAAAGGTATAACAACAATTTATTAAACAACAAAAAAGAACTAGAAAAGCATGGATGGTTAGAAAATTATAAATTTAAGTATAGTATTAATAGTTATGGTTTTAGATCTGAAGAATTTACTGATGAACCATCGGTAATGTATCTCGGATGCAGCCATACAGTGGGGATTGGGTTGCCTGTTGAAGATACATGGCCACGACTTACTTCTAAAAGAATAAATTTAAAATGTATGAATTTAGGGGTGGGCGGGGCTGCGTTAGATACGATGTTTAGGTTAAGTACATACTGGGTAGAAAGACTAAAGCCTAAAATTGTAGTTCTTTATGCTCCTATGAAGCTTCGTTTAGAGATAGCTGTAAATCAAAAAGATCCTTATAACTATAAATTTTTAATACCGCAATCAATAAAAAAGTTTCCAGAATACAAACCGTTTTTAGAAAAGTGGTTTGCTGCAGAAGAAAATTACGAGCTCAACCACTTAAAAAATTCTCTAGCGATAGAATATATTTGCTTAAAAAATAATATTAAGTTTGTTAACTTAACTGAATATAAAATGCAATGGAAGAAAGATTTAGCTCGAGACTTAGAACATGCAGGTAAAGTACAAAACCAGCTGCTTTCAGATTATGCGGTTGAAAAAATTAATGAAGCGTTAAAATAAAATGGAGCGGAGTGACGGGCTCGAACCGTCGACATCCTCGTTGGCAACGAGATATTCTACCACTGAATTAACCCCGCTTATAGATTATTTCCAACTATCTTTTTCGTAACCAAATGCAGTAAAATCGGAAACAAAATTGGTGCTGTAGACTAAATCTGCTAGTGTTTGGTTGTATTGAGATTTCCAAGCAGTACTATTACCGATAGTAGCTGCTCCATTTGCAATAAATTCATTAAACGCAAGAAGTTGAGCAGTAATCGTTAAATCAATTTTCGGCAAATGTTTGATTCCATCTGCAATAGTTTCGGCTTTTAAAAAGCGTACCGCACTTGGTGCTACTTGAGCGGTGGTTAACTGATACGTGATAGGAGCGGAACGACCAGAAAGTGCACGAGAAGTGGCATATCTACTAACATAATCATTAGTGAATTCTGCAAAAGTAAAAGGTGTAAACCCGTCTTTAGTTCTTTTAACTGAATTAGCGTTCCACATACCAACAAAATAAGTGTATGGGTTAATTACAACACAGTAGGTTTTACCTTCAGGTATAGTAGTATCTACAAACACTTTAGTATTAACAGGATATTCTGGGGTATATTTGTGTGGGTGTCCCTTAACAAAATCATACTGTACAGCAGTTAAAAAATTATGTACATATTCACTACCTGTATAAAAGGTAAAAATTTGAACAGCGGAAAGTGCGTTGTATGTAACCATATAGTATATTTATGTTATTATTGAGTGTTATTTTTTATATTTTTTAAATAATCACACGAAAAAAACTTACACATATCAGGTCTAATACTGTATACACTACAACATTTAAGAGTAGAGTTATAAAAAATACACGGTTTTCTTTCGTGTTTTATGTCAACTCTTAGGGAAGGGTAGTGGGCTGGATTTTGATATAAAGATCTCTCCGGGAACATTTTAGAACCTTCCTCATAATCTATAAAGACGTCTTTCCATTCTATTTTTACCCCAGAAAACTTATTTTGTACTCTTTGTAAAAAAGCAGCTGGATCTGATACTGGCCCTATTATAAAATCTCTATCATCAAGTTGGCAACAACCACCATGATTACCTTCAAACCCTAGACATTTTTCACAACAATGATTCATTGCTTCCAGCTATCTTTTTCGTAATTAAACAGCTTAAACTGTTCTTTGTATTTTTCATGCACGATACCCGCTATTCTCGGGTTATATATGTAATATGATTTCCAATCTGCGTACCTACCATCTTTATTGTCTCGTCTAATATCTCCGCGTGGATCATCAACACCTTCATATTTGTATTGATTAGCTAATATATTAGAATGATAGTCTCTCAAAACATTAGGGTTGTTTATATCCACAAAGGGTAAATTCAGTATATCTTCTTGTAAATGTTCGTATCTTATATAATAATCCGGTTTGTATGTTCTTAGCTCTTGCTCAACTACGGCTTTTTGATTTGCATATACCCATTCTTCAAAGCCTTTCGTAATAATAAGTTCGTTTTTTGTTTCTTTAAAACAAGCCAGGTGCCAGTTAGAGACTTCTCTTGAATAAGGATTACGAGTCTGTATTATTATTTTATAGTCTGAATATTCTTTCGGCACGCCATAATCATGCGTGTGTGAAACATTTCTTATATCTGACTCAGGTGTAAATATGGGGGATACCTTATAGTTAAAAAAATCGTAGTGTTTCAATATTTCACTAACAGCACGAGAACCACATCTAGCTGTAGCCCACCAAATATGTTGTACTTTAGTTGAAACGTTCATTACCCATCAACTCTCCAGCATCTCTCTCCGCAATAAAGCCTGTCATCGTTTACACCAAAAAACTCTTTTACGGCTCTCTGTACTCCCTCGTCTTCATAGTAATCATGACCAGCTATTGTACCGCCTTTTTTAAGTTTAGGGTACCAGCACATTAAATCGGTCATTACAGCTTCATATTCATGATTAGCATCAATAAAAATAAAATCTAGAGAGCCGTTTTCATGCAACTGACTAGCTTGATTAGAAGCCATCTTAGTAGGCTTAACTATATGTTTTACAGGGTCTATATTGTTTAAAAATAGCCCATAAACATAATCTTCCGGTAACTGCTCTGAGTTCTTAGTATTTAGACCCGCTAAAGAATATCTACCCCAAATATCATAAACACTAAACTTAATATTTTTATTAGAGTTAATAATTTCTACAGCCATAAATGTAGTAGAGCTACCTTGCCAAGCACCAACTTCTACAAAATGAGCATTATCGTACTTTTCAACCATTTCTGAATATAGTTTCGGAAATGTAAACCAACCAGGCACTTTATAATGATAATGCTCCATATTTAAACTTACTTATTGTTACTATATTATCAAATAGCTGCCCGACCTCGATTCGAACGAGGAAAAAGCGAGTCAAAGTCGCTTGTGTTGCCATTACACCATCAGGCAAAAAAATGGTACCCCCATCCGGATTCGAACCGGAATACCCGCAGTGAAAGTGCGGTAGACTAACCATTATCCTATGAGGGCAAAAAAATACTTATTGATACTTTATCTCTGTAATGTTGTAATTATTACCGTTTTGTTGTACTGTAAAAATTCTTGGCAGTTTGTCTAAACCAGCAGCCTTGGCAGCAGTTATAGCTTCACTTGGAGAAGGAAACTTCTTAGCGTCTTGATGATTTTTACACCATTGATCTTTTTCAAGATCTACTAAAAACAAGCCTTCTTCTAGAACGTGTTTAGCGTTCATACGTACTATAGATGCGTCCATTACTATAAATTCCTGGTTCATCTAACTCGAGTATTGTTGTCTACATTGTAGACTTCATTACGACCGCCCGGATAAGACACAACTAAAGAGCTACCAGAAAGATAAAACCCTGTCATATCTAATCCTACTGAAATAGGCATATAAGGACTATTATTATTGTCATACACCATTAAACCGTTGTTTGTTCGTTCTACGTACATATTAGTTATTCGTTTATATCTAATGATCGTAACTTATTCTCAATTTGCAAGCTTTTAATATTGTTAATCGCTTTTTCAATGCCACGAGCAGTTTGTATTTTCATTAACAATGTATCTGTACGATTATCTACATAATCTTGAATATCTAAAGGTTTAATGTACTTCATACCTTCATTACTATTGAAATCAATACCTCTATCTTCGCATTTTTCAGCTATAAGGTCAATAGCTTCTAGTAAAGCAGCCCAACGAGCAAATTCATACGTAGATATACGTCTAGGATTAGTTTGTGTTTCTTCAATTAAGTCTTCCATAAAAATTATTTTGTACCTGTATTAAGTGGGTCTGTAACTAAAGCTGCTTCAACATTGACGTAGACAGCATTTTTAGCCTGGCAGTGTTCACAAACAAAATTTGTATCTTCATTAGCATTAATGACCACATCATTAGGTCGTTTACAAGCAGCACAGTTAATAGTAAACGTTATTTTCGAGAGCAGTTCAAGCTCTTTTAAACGAATAACAGTACTATCTTTTGTTGCGCGGTAATCAAGAAACATACCATAAAGATAAAATAGAATAAACTGACCAATAAAGGTAGTTAAGAACCAGACTAAAGCTGATTGCTTAGTAAAATGAGCAATGCCTGCAAATACGGTACTCACCGCTGCTGCTTTTAGCACTGACCCCAAAAGAGTTATTAATGTTTGTCTCATATGTTACTCGTATTAGAGTAACTTATTCACTTAGGTGCAAGAGTAAAAGTATTTAAACTGGCGGCTAATTCTTTATATGCTGCCATAATACCTGCTAACTTAGCACGAAACTTCTTTAATTCTTTTTCTTTGCCTTTAAATAAAGGCATTGATGCAGCTGTAGCTGCTTTATTTTTTAAGTCTAAAGTCTGTAGATAAAGGTTTGCTAGTTGTACTACAGAATCTTGTAGAGGGTATGGAAGAGCTTCTGGGTTAACTCCGCCTTGACCGTTGTTTTTAAGATTGGCTAGTTTTTCTAGCGTAGGCGTATTGTCACTGCTATATTCATAAGCAGACATTGTTTCAGGTGTGCGCTGAGAGCTTTGTACGCCTGTATAATACTCTGACTCTTCGAGAATCTTATTTGTTTTTCTTTTGCTCACGGTTCTCAATACTTACTACTCCTATCTTGAATCTACCGCTACATTTTGGGCAAATCCAATGCGCTTCAGTAACAATTTGACTACCTTTGTTAACCCTTACAGCTCTAGGATGTACAGGACCATATCCGCAGATATGGCAACTCTCCGGACGCATAGATACTTGTTCGTTCATATACTATACTTATCCGAACAACTTACAGAAATCAACTAGAGCTTGGTTATTTGCTTGTTTATTAAAGGTTTTCTTCCAATCGTTTAACTTGTCTAGAATACTGTTAAACTCTAGATTTTTGCACGATTCTTCAAATTTATTAAAATCTGACAATGTTGTATTTAATGTATTATACTGTTCAGTATATAGTTCTGTTTCATCTGGATGTACCGCTAAACCGTGAGCGAGATCTACTAACGGACGATTAGTTGTTACAACTACATCACATAGTTCTTTAGCCTTTGGTTCTTTAGCTACCCATTGTTTAGCTAGTTTTCTACCTCTAACTTTACCCACTCCTTCAATGCCTTGTACATTATCGGATTTATCCCCAGCTATACATTTATAAATAACGAATTCTTCTGGGGTTAATCCATAATGTTCTTCAAAGTTATTAACATCTACAAGAAGCTTTTTAATTGGGTTATAGAAAGAAGTATCCGTATTAACTAACTGTGCAAAGTCGTTATCAACACTTATAATAATCTTTTTACCTGTTATTTCTTTACTTAACCAGCTAATAACATCATCTGCTTCTAAATTACCAGGAAATATATTCTTTATTCCAAGGGTAGTTGTTATTTCAACAATAGCATCTGCTTCTCCGTAAACAGCTTTATTACGTTCCTGATCTCTATTACCTTTATATGTACCTTCTGTAAGGGTTTTACGGAAGTTTTCTTTATTGCCTAGTTTTTTATCCCAAGCAATATAGATTTTATCTGCATTAAACTGGTCTGCATTTGATTTGACAGTTTTAAGAAAAGAAAAAACACTTCCTGTATTAATTCCCTTTGAATTTATTAGAGGCTTTCCTATGTTGTTTGCTACCCAGTACGCCCGATGAAGGGTGTTGTTGCCGTCTATTAGAAGCGTTGTCATTTTGTTTTAATTTGAGTTTGTATTCTGCTAAGCACGTATTATAAACGCCTTTTGGTAAAGTTTCTACTAAATCTATTATTTTATTTTTAATACCGTTGTTTACTTCTTCATTAGGTATAGTTCTTATGTGCTTATCAGGCAAGCTAAAAAAGACAGTAAAGCCAGGAGTAAAAGATACAGGCACTAACCACTCTCCTTTAAATGTACCTTCTCTTACTACGTATATGTTTCTTTCTGGCGGATAAAACTTATCTTTAATCTTCGTCAGAATCGTTTTGAGGCTTGTCTTTAAAACCATATGGATCGTTACCTTGAGTTTGAACAATATTATTATTGATCTTAAACATTACACGGCGGAATCGTTCCAATAAAGCATCATGAGAAGCTGGGTCTTCAGCAGAAACAATTTCAACTGGCTGATTATTTAAATCATAACCGATAAGCATATAAGGACCCATAAACTCCTTAATTTGCATATCTAAAGCGTCTATTTCTTTACGCTTTTCATTGATAATGTTATTCTTTAGAGTCTTCATGTACTCGAGTTTAGCAAGCTGTATCATTTGATTGATACTAGCCTGCTCTGCTGGAGTCATTTCATTAGCGGCTTTAGGAACAATAGAAGAAAGAGGCTCATTAGCCTTGGTTTGCTTTTTATCTTGAGCCTTCTTACCCTTCGTTGGTTTTTTAGCGGCCATTAATATTATTTAGTGTCTCGCTCAGCGGAAGCTACGAAGTCATAAAACTCTTTACGAGTTTGTGGTTCGTTCATAAAATCCCCAGATAACTTAGAAGTAATCATAGCACAACCATGATGCTTTACACCGCGGTGACATGCACAAGTATGAGTACATTTAAGAATAACTGCTACACCTTGATTACCAGTACAAAGTTGGTCGATGGCTTTATGAATCTGAACTGTTAGACCTTCTTGGATTTGAGGACGACGAGCATAATGCTCTACAATACGGTTAAGTTTTGATAAACCAATAACTTGACCATTTTTATCAGGAATATAAGCTACGTGCGCAACACCAGTAAAAGATAGATGGTGATGAGAACACATAGACACTACAGGTATATTCATCTGACTAACAATACCATCATAACCGTCTGAAGGGAATGTAGTAATCTTTGGCGGGCCTTCGTAACAACCTTTAATAAGGTCGCATACATATGCTTTAGCTACACGACGGGGTGTATCAGCACTATTGACGTCGTTACGCCAATCAATGCGTAGAGCATCTAGAAATGTTGAATACGCTTCTGCTGCTTTATCAATAATTGCTTTCCTATCTTCTTCTGTAGTAATCATACTACTATTAGCTGTAGGAAGTGTTGGGTGTTTAACTTCGTTCATATTAAAAGATTTTACGGACCTAAACTTTTCGCCCGATGTATAACTCTGATTTGTTGTTGATTCCATATTTTACTAAATAGCTTATTATAACCTCAATTGAGTCAGTTTTCAACTTAAACTTCTCAGGAATAAATTGTCCACCATCATATAACTCAAAATAGTTTTCACCGAAATTTTTATCGTTGTTGTAACAGGTGCAAATAACTGATGCCCCGTGCGGGTCTATCATTACTGTCCAGCTACGAGGGTCTGCTTCACTGTACTCATCAAACAGTCTATAGACTAGATAACCTGAGTCTTTAAGCCTTTTAATAAAGTAACTCTGTGTTGTTATCTTATTAGCCATTATTTAACTAATCCTGAGATTACAAAAGTAAAATCAGTCTCTGCAGTCGGCTTAACGTAGAAAGACATTACTTTGAACTTTAAGTTGATACCTACTCTAGCTGAATCAAACTTTATCCCTGTTAATATACGAAATATATCGAGATTAAACGGAATAACTTGATTAAATGGTTGGCCTTCTACTTTATCAGCCACTTTAAGGCTAATATTATCTGTATTGCTCTTTTCTTTATCTCCTAACTCGCAATATACCCCGTCTGATTGACCGTAAAGGTAAATCTTATTAGTGTCAGTAGTAAATGAACTAGCCTTTAATATTTCTTGTAGTTTCTTTACATCAATATTGAAAAAGGTATCACTAGTAAGAGATTCAATCTTATCTCTCTTAAGAGTAACTTTAGGTACTACAGAGTCGTCTAAAAAATGATACTTAAACTTTAATTCAGAAGTATTGTAATAAAGATGATTAGACTCAATAGTAAAAGTAATCTCGTCATCATCGATACAATCCATTACTCTAAGTAGTTTCTTAACATCCCCGATATTGAGAGTAATCTCTTGCTCTACATCGAATGCTTTACTATACTTTGCTAATAAAATAATACTTGTATCGGGCTTATTGCAGACAGCGTATAAGCCATCCTTATTAAGCTTAATAGACACAATATCTATAGCTTTACCTATAACACTTAAAAAGTTATCGGCAAAATCTTTCTTAACGAGCTTAAGTTCCATTTGTTATCTTCGGT
>Ga0214192_1000247_pt1 | contig 34343 bp, 37 predicted proteins | sample TroBogEpilimnion_44_FD_153030 | JGI IMG/M metagenome (GOLD analysis project Ga0214192, IMG submission 153030) | Freshwater microbial communities from Trout Bog Lake, WI - 29JUL2008 epilimnion | ecosystem: Environmental > Aquatic > Freshwater > Lake > Epilimnion/Euphotic zone | place: Trout Bog... | reverse complement strand
GTAAGAATAATCGTGTTTATGATGTGTTGGTTGGGGAGGTTGTATGAGTTTATTGGAACTTTTTAGCTCTGGCGTGTTGAATCCTAACAGTTCTAACAAAAGCGTGTTAGGAATGGTTAGGGCTACAACCCCCGCCGTTACTGGGTTTAGCGGTTCTGGCGTGTTAAATCCTAACAGTCCTAACAGCGATTTGTTAGGATTTGTTAGGAATAAAATCCTTATTAATCAATGCCCTAACAACTCTAACAGTTCTAACACGGAAAACAAGACTATGAATGTGTTGGTGGAAGAAAAGAACGTGTTAACGGTGGTCTGTTATACCCCGAATGGGGCAGCTTTTAAGGTGGTGGCTAATAGTCCTGAACAGGCTAAGCAATTATTGATATGGAATCCGAAGCCATGAGCAATTTACCGACAGTAACCAATGAAAGATTAGCGGCTTTGAAGGCGAGAGCCGCTTTATCTCAAGAGGTCAGATTATGGAAACCGGTACAAGGTGAGATGATCGCAGGGATGATTAAAGGGAGTGGTACTTTTAATCATTCGCTGTATGGTGAACAGCGCACGATGTTACTTGAGGATGAGAGCGGCACTATAACCAGTGTTATCTTGACTAAGTATTTAATGACAGGACTTAGACAAGCTGGGGCGGGTGTGGGTAGTCTGGTTGTGGTGACGTTCCACGGTAAGGAGATCAGCAAAACCGGTCATGCTTTTAACAGGTATTCGCTTGAGGTGGATAATGGTTAATCTATGAAAGGGTTGTTGCGCTTAGTAGTGATTAGTAGTGATTATTTTTTTGTGGGTTAAAAGCCTATACCAAGATGGAAAACGCTAAACGTGGGTATGTTTTAGCGGTGATTGAGTTGGGCGAAAGATTGCTTGAAGCGAAGGAAAAAGTACCTTTTGGGCAGTGGGAAAGATGGTTAAAAGTTAACTCGGAGTTAACTTTTGGGCACGAACAAGCCACCAAATTTATGAAAATCGCTAAGAACAGAACGCTTGTTTTGGAGTATTTCAGCGATGAAAAATCCATCAACAGTATTACACAGGCTATTGCTGAATCACTGGCATAGGCTAAGGAAAAAACGCCACATGGGCAATGGTTAAAAAGGTTTAAAACAGACTCAAATACGAAATGCGATTTCGTTTTTGAAGAAAGGCAAGCGCAGCATTTAATGAAAATTGCAGCTAATAAACACCTGATAAATTTTGTTTCAGAAGGTGAAATACTGACTATCAATGAAATGCTAAAGCTGGTTGAAGATGCCACCCCTGAGATGTTGACACAGGCTGAAGCCAATCGTTTGGCACAGGAAAATGGGTGACAAAACGGACATCTGTGTCCGATTTGAAAAGACATAAAAGAGCTTTCGCGATAGTTTTAACAGCCGTAAAAACGCATTCGGAGTGCGTTTTGTCCATTCAGCAAACTGTTTTTAAAGGCTAAAAATGAGTAATGATTATCCGGTAGAGATTGATGGCATAACGGGCGAAGTGGAGACCTTACCCCCAAGTAAAGGGCGGTATCGGTGCAAGCTGGATACTATGCACGATGTTAAGCGAGAGATGGCTAAGGTTTATCGTGAAGCGCGTAGTGGTATTGTTGATATACAAGACGCTACTAAGTTGACTTGGTGCTTACAGGCAGTCGGGAAAGTGATCGAAACATCAGATCTAGAAAAACGGATTGAAGCACTAGAGGCTAAAAAATGAGTATTAAGACTAGACTTGAAAAACTAGAGCAATCTAAAACGGGCGGGCTTCATAACAAGACGCTAGAAGAGATAGACGCTAGGCTGGTTTATCTTATGGGCATTTATGAGGCTTTAGATTGCCCACAGTGTAAAGATTGCACAACACAGCTTGAATGTTTGGCAATGGATGAAAAAATAAATGGATTACTGGCAATGAGTAAGTTTTAGGGGGTAGCATCAAGTAACTGACGGTATATTTTAAAAGCCAAAAACCACAGGCTTTGATACTAAAGGCTTACAGAGTTTTGTTATATAGAGCCTTATGGTACGCCGGTCAAAATCGTTAAGCGTGTCGTCGCTAATGATAATGATGTTGGGGTGATTTGATGATTGCCACATTGAACACATTACACACATAGAAAAGAGTTTTACCCCCCCGAAAAAAAAATTAGATTTTTTTAGAGTTTTGGAGGTTTGGATATTGCTGTAATGGGGTGAGTTAAGGTTTTATTATCGGCTATGATTGCTATTGTTAAGCAGGGATTACTGACTTATCATATTATGACAGACAACAATGTTAGGTTTTAAGGGGTAGCATTGAGCTTGTGGGGGTACTTTTGGGGGTATATTTTAAAAGTCAAAAACTACAGGCTTTGGTGTTAGCGGGTTACGGCGTTTTGTTCGATTGACTCTTTCCCGCCAATTTAGCATCCAGCGTGGTGCAAGAAGAATAAAACCCGCAAGTTATCTGACTTAGCGGGTTTTTTTATGCCTAGAGTCAAGATTTATGCAATCATTGATAACGGTATTAAATGGAACACCGAACACGCTATTAGGCCTTAAGTTATTAATCAACATACACATTGCTACTACGGATATTTTTCTCCTTCTGGCTGATAATTCGCTTAACATAATAACCAAGACAAAGAAATATCGGCTAGAATAGCTACATTGTATGTAGCAATTTATTTTTCAGTATCAGTGGGTTTTGATTTTTTTATCGTTGACTAGGGACAGGTTGCTCTTAGGAGATATTATCGTGTTAATAACTATCTGAATATTGATAATAAATTGAAAAATCAAGATGCTTCACTTAAAGCCTGACATCAATTAAAAATTGAAAGAGATTACCGTGATAGAAAAACAGCATTTACTTTTTGAATTAGGCTCAGAAGAATTACCCCCAAAAACATTATTAAAATTAAGCAATGCTTTACTTAAGGGTATAGTTAATCGATTGAATGAAGCCGAATTAACTTTTACCGCAAGTAAAGCTTATGCAACACCAAGACGCCTAGCCGTTTTTATCGAAAATTTGAGTGCTGCGCAACCTGATAAGACGGTGGAAAAGCGCGGTCCGGCAATAGCGGCGGTTTTCTCTCCTGACGGTTCGGTCAGCAAAGCGGCACTGGGTTTTGCCGCCAGCTGCGGTACAACGTTTGAAAATCTGGAAAGATTAAAAACTGATAAAGGTGAATGGTTAAGTTTTACTCAGTTAGTGCCCGGTCAAACCACTGAACAACTTATTCCTGATATTATCCGCCAAAGTATTGCCGAATTACCCATTGCCAAACGAATGCGTTGGGGAAGCTTTAACACTGAATTTGTCAGACCGGTACATTGGCTGGTTTTAATGTACGGCGAACAAGTTATTGATACCGAAATTTTAGGATTGGCTTCGGGTAGAACAACTTTTGGACACCGTTTTCATGCTCCGCAACCGATTAGCATTAATCAGCCTGAACAATATTCAGAGTTACTTTTTAACAGTAAGGTCATCGCTGATTTTGAACAACGCAAAACGATCATTCGTGAACAGGCACAACAGGCCGCCGTTGCAGTAAAAGGAACAGCTCACATTGAAGATGAATTACTGGAAGAAATCGCTGCGTTAAACGAATGGCCTGTACCCATTACCGGTAATTTCGATCCACGTTTTCTGGAATTACCCGCTGAAGTGTTAATTACCACCATGCAAACTAACCAGAAATATTTTCCGGTAAAAAATGCTGAGGGTGGTTTGCTTGCTCATTTTATTACCTTTAGTAATATAGTCAGCACTCGTCCAGAATCAATTCAGCGTGGTAATGAACGGGTCGTTACACCACGCTTTGTCGATGCTGAATTTTTTTGGAATCAAGACCGCAAAAAAACATTGGCTGAACGTGTAGACGATTTGGCGAAGGTTGTTTTTCAAGAAAAATTGGGTACTCTGGCAGAAAAAAGTCAACGGGTAATGATCTTGGCGGAAAAAATTGCCTCTGAGCTTAATCTAAATACTGATTTAGCCAAACGGGCTGCGTTACTGGCTAAAACCGATTTAATGACTAATATGGTCGGTGAGTTCGGTAATTTACAGGGTACTATGGGTCGTTATTATGCTCTGGTAGAAGGCGAAGCACCCGAAGTAGCTTGGGCACTTGAAGAACAGTATTTTCCTAAACAATCGGGTAGTCCAACAGCAACAGGGCAAATTGGTCAAATTCTAGCGATTGCCGAAAAAATTGACACGCTGACAGGTATCTTCAGTGCAGGCTTAATTCCAACCGGCGACAAAGATCCTTATGCTTTGCGTCGTGCTACCTTAGGCATTTTGCGTACTATTATAGAAAATGATTTACCACTCGCCATCAATCCACTGATTGATACGGCGCTATCAAACTTTACCCATCACTTTGATAAAGCCGAAATACGATCATTGGTACTCGATTTTATTCTGGAGCGTTTAAAAAGTTATTGTTTAGATAAAGGTTATACCACTGATGAATTTGATGCTGTTATTGCCGTACAATCGTCAGAACCACTGGATTTTATGCAACGTCTGCAAGCAGTGAAAACGTTTAGACAATTACCCGAAGCTATCAGTCTGGCTGCTGCTAATAAACGTATCCGTAATATTTTGAAAAAATCTGAAGAAGATACTTTATCCGCTGGCAATCTAGCACTGCTTGTTGCCCCCGAAGAACAAGCTTTATTAACAGCGGCGCAACAGGCTAATGAGGCTATTCAACCCTTATTAGAGCAACAGGATTATCAAGGAACACTCGCGCGTCTTGCTGAACTTAGAAATGTGGTCGATGCGTTTTTTGATAACGTGATGGTGATGTGTGATGACCTAGAATTGCGAGCCAGCCGTCTTGCTTTATTAAATTTATTATCTGAGCAATTTTTAACCTGCGCCGATATTTCCAGATTGCAATCGTAAAACGATTATTACGATGATGCCTACTCGCTATGTATTGCTCGATAGAGATGGTGTGATTAATTATGATTCTGACGATTTTGTTAAATCACCACAAGAATGGCAAGCCATTGAGGGCAGCTTAGAAGCCATTGCTCTGCTTAATCGCCACGGTTTTGAAGTGGCGGTCATCAGCAATCAATCAGGGATTGCGCGTGGCTTATTTGATATTGCCACGTTGGAAGCCATCCACGAAAAAATGCGCCAACAATTAAGCCAACACGGAGGTTGGCTTAAAGCTATTTATTATTGTCCACATGCACCTAATAGCAGTTGTACCTGTCGCAAACCTAAACCCGGTATGCTGCTTCAATTTGCTAAAGACTATCAGATCAACTTAGCAGACGTTGTTTTCCTTGGTGATTCGTTACGTGATATAGAAGCCGCAATAGCTGCTGGCGCACAACCCATTCTGGTAACCACAGGTAAAGGTCAACAGACTTTACAAGCCAATCCTCATTTGACTATTCCGGTATTTGAAAACCTTTATGACGCAGCCCAATACCTCGTTTCACAATAATAAATTCAGACTTTATTTTGGCTCAACGCTATTATTTATAACCATGATGACTACTGCATTAATCGTGGGACCGCTGGTGTTGATTTGTACTGTTTTCCCATTTTCTGTGCGTTATCATGTCGCCAGATTGTGGGTGGCATTAGTGCTATGGTCTGCTAAAATTTGCTGTGGCTTAAGTTATCAAGTAGAGGGATTGGAAAACATTAAGGGTATTGATGCTGCCATCGTATTATGCAAACACCAATCGGCTTTTGAAACGATTGCCTTACGTTTAATTCTGCCTATGCAAACAGCATTATTAAAAAAATCGCTGTTAAAGTTGCCCATGTGGGGTTGGGCGCTGGCGACACTGAAACCAATAGCGATTGATCGCAGTAAACAAAGAGAATCTTTAAAAATTCTGTTAAAACAGGGCAAAGCTTTTTTACAAGAAGGGCTCTGGGTGGTTGTTTTCCCTGAAGGCACTCGCGCTGCACCCGGTGAAGTAAAAAAATTTAATGTAGGTGGGGCTATCCTTGCTGAAAAAACCGGTTATCCTGTTATACCGATAGCGCATAATGCAGGACTATTTTGGCCGCGTAATAGTTTCTTGAAATATCCTGGTATTATTAAAATAAAAATTGGTCCTGTGATTACCACTAAAAACCGTAAAGCCACCGATATTAATTACGAAGCGGCTGAATGGATAGCTCAGGCAATGACCGAATTGTGAATTCTCAATTCTAATAACTAAAGCTAAAAATCCGAGTTTTTTACTTGGAATTTTCTCTACTGATAAAATAAACTTTTTATGAAAAAATACTTACTGATTATTGTTGCCCCATTGTTGTTGTCCGCCTGCTCAGATAAAAATGAATATAAACAGGCTGTGTTGGAACAAATGCAAAAAGAGACTGATATTAAAGATTATAAAATAACGCCTGAATACATGACCGATTGTGTCGTCGATCTGTCTTCCGAGAAAATGCCCGGTCTTTTTGATTTGGATCCTGAACGGATAACAGCTTATCGCAATTACACTAAAATGCTTACTCTCTTTAAAGTAGATGATACTAAAAAAGCAATGGATGAATTACGCAGCCAATTCGGTTCAGCTAAAGCATTAGCGGATGCTCATGCCAATTACACAGAAAGTCTGCTCGAATGCTATACCACCGTAGTCTCAAAAACAGAAGAACAAGAAAAAGAAAAAAGTCCTCAATAAGTTAGCAAGTACACAGTTTTAAACGCTGATTTTTTAATTTCCTATTTATATACCCTACCCTTATGACAACAAAGCCTAACAAGGACTTGGACACTTTCAATAATCCACAACCAGGACGAGATTATACTATTCGCATTGATATTCCTGAATTTACCTGTTTGTGTCCAAAAACCGGTCAACCGGATTTTGCGACGATCCAGATTGAATATGTACCTGCTGAGTTATGCGTTGAATTAAAGGCACTTAAATTGTATATGTGGTCTTTCCGCGATCAAGGTGCCTTTCATGAAGCCGTTACCAATGAAATACTCAACGACATTGTTAAGGTAATTGCGCCAAATTTTATGCGTATACGTGCGGAATTTAATGTAAGGGGCGGGATTTATACCACCGTGATTGTGGAACATAAAAATCCAGATTGGCAAGCGCCTGAATTGATTAACCTCCCTTAAATTAACAATGACAATACCGAAAAATTTAATGACACTTGTTCAATATTTATTACCTCAACATGGTTTATCGAGGTTAATGAGTAAAGTGACACATTCTGAAAATCAGGTTATTAATAATTTGTTTATCCAACAGGTCATTAAACATTATGGGGTCAACATGGATGAAGCCCTAGAATCGAGTATTGATCGTTATCTTAGTTTTAATCAATTTTTTACCCGCCCGCTAAAACCTGAAGCCAGACCTTTAACCACTGAGCCATTGGCAATTGCCAGCCCTGCCGATGGCGTCATCAGTCAGTCAGGCTCTATTAATGACGGTGAAATTTTTCAGGCGAAAGGAAAAAGCTTTACTGCTACTAGCCTATTAGGTGGCTGTAGCCAGCGAGCGGCACCCTTTAATAAAGGATTGTTCAGTACTATTTATTTATCGCCTAAAGATTATCATCGCCTGCATATGCCATTGACAGGGCGATTAACCGAAATGGTCCACATACCGGGTCGTTTGTTCAGTGTTAATACTGCCACTACCGAAACAGTGCCAGAATTATTTGCTAGAAATGAACGCGTTGTCGCTATTTTCGATACCGAAGCCGGTCCAATGGCGTTGGTCTTGGTCGGTGCTATTTTTGTTTCTAGTATAGAAACGGTATGGCATGGTGTAGTGACTCCTCCAACAATGTCTAAAGTAAGAAGCTGGCAATACTCTGATGATGCACCGACACTGGCTATTGGAGCTGAAATGGGACGGTTTAATATGGGGTCAACTATTATCGTTTTATTCGGACAAGATAAAGTGCAATGGCAAGCAGAGCTAAAAGCTGGATATGCTGTCAAGCAAGGCGAACTAATCGGACGACGTATTTAAAAAATGCTTGAGTAAACTAAGGGATAAGAACAAAATCACTTATGCATAAATTTTGTGTAAATTACTTGTATAACCTGTTTCATACTTGTTCCTAAACTAAGTTATTATTTATGAAGCAACCTCTTCTGTCGATTGAACAACTGTCCATCAGCTTTAATCAGCACACTAAGGTTGTTGATGATCTGAGTTTAACAATTCATCGTGGTGAAACTTTCGCACTGGTCGGTGAATCTGGGTCGGGCAAATCCATTACTGCCCTATCCGTGCTGGGGCTATTACCCGCCGGAGCAGGTATTAATGAGGGCGTTATTCGCTTACAGGATAAAGAATTAACAGCCTGTAGTGAAGCCGAATGGTGCAAGATTCGTGGACGACGTATTGGTTTTGTTTTTCAAGACCCCTTTGTTTCACTTAATCCGGTCATGACTATTGGCAGTCAGTTAGCCGAAGCGTTAAATCTTCATTTTTCCTTATCAAAAAACGATTTAAACCGACGCCTTATAGAATTACTGCAACAAGTTGAACTTCCTGAGCCCGAGCAAAAATTACGCGCTTATCCACACCAACTGTCAGGTGGTCAGCGGCAACGAGTCATGATTGCATTGGCGCTTGCTGGACAGCCGGATTTATTAATAGCTGACGAACCTACCACTGCTTTGGATGTCACCATTCAGGCACAAATTCTGGCTTTATTAAAAACGATTCAGCAGCAAACGGGTATGGCGTTATGGCTAATTAGTCATGATTTAGCGTTAGTTTCAACAATAGCCGATCAGATTGCCGTCATGCAACAAGGCAAACTAGTCGAAAGTGGAACCAGCCAAAATTTTTTTTCTGCGCCAAAACATCCCTATACGCGCAAATTACTGGCGGCCTTACCTTCAATCCATCATATTCAGGCTACTGTTAAAAAAGCAACGCCCGTGTTATTGGAAGTTATTGATTTCCATTGCCACTATCCCATACGCAAAGGCTTGTTCAAACGGGTAGTTGGAGAAGTCCGTGCCGTTGATGGCGTCAGTTTTCAGATACAGCAGGGTAAAACGTTAGCGTTAGTCGGTGAGTCTGGCTGCGGTAAAACCACTTTAGGGAAAAGTTTACTCAATCTTATGCCCGGATTAACCAGTGGTCAGGTTTTAATTGATGGCGTCGATTTAAGTAGCTTGAATAGCGAAGCCTTACGACGACACCGTGCCACCATGCAAATAATCTTTCAAGACCCGTTTGCATCAATGAATCCACGTATGCTGGTCGGTGATATTATTGCAGAAGGCTTGGATGCTTTGCATCCCGCACTTAACCGTAATGATCGCAACAATAGAATTTCGGAATTACTACGACGAGTTAATTTACCGGAAGATGCTGTGTTACGTTATCCACATGAGTTTTCCGGTGGTCAACGTCAACGTATTTGTATAGCCAGAGCATTAGCCGTTGAACCCAAATTAATTATCTGTGATGAGCCAACCAGCGCTTTGGATGTATCGGTACAAGCACAAATTATTGAGTTATTGAAAACTTTGCAACAAGAACAAAATTTGTCTTATTTGTTTATCAGTCATGATCTGGCTGTGGTCGCCGAACTAGCCGATGATATAGCCGTGATGTATAAAGGCAAGATTATTGAACAAGGCAATGCTGCGGCTATTATTAAACAGCCACAGCAAGCCTATACCAAAAGATTATTGGCTGCCGTACCCGTTATCGAACAAATAGTTAACGGCTGAGGTTAAGTTAATTTTTGATATTGTTGTAACTTGCCTGTGCTTCATCCACTATTCTTCTGCCTTCATCAATCATGCGATTGCCTTCATCGACAGTGGCTTGACCTTGCTGTACTTTAACCTGACCTTGAGCGATGAGTTGTTTGCCGTTTTTCATGCGATTGCTTAACATGGCAATGCCTTCGCTTTCACGTTGCAATTGGTCAGGAGAAACAACAGCGACAGGTGTTGGCGCAACAGGAACAGGGCGATCTGAGGCACAAGCCGCTAACAATAAGGGTAACAACAATAACGGGGTTTTATAAATAGACAATGATTTTTGCATAGTAAAAAATACTCCAGGAAAATAAACTATAAAATAAAACTAATTCTACAAAACGTTAATAGGGTTGCAATCTATTTCTGTGTATTGTAGCAAAAAATGTCCAGACCTTAGTGATTAAAGCGTCGTTCTTTTTACAACAGCTTTATTATCCTGATACGTCTGATTGCTTATTTAACATTTAAACCAATGTGTCTGATTATGATTAATAATAATAAAAATGACAACACCGTCTGGCAAGAACAATTAACAGCCGATCAATTTAATATTTGTCGCCTAAAAGCAACAGAACCGCCTTTCACCGGCAAATACACCGATTGCAAAACACCCGGTATTTATCATTGTGTTTGTTGTGATGCGCCACTATTTAACTCGGAACATAAATATGACTCTGGTTCAGGTTGGCCTAGTTTTTGGGATGCCTTTATAAAAGACAACTTACATGAACAAGCCGATACCAGCTATGGCATGCGGCGGATTGAGGTGAGCTGTAAAAACTGTGACGCCCATTTGGGTCATGTGTTTACTGACGGTCCAGAGCCCACTGGCTTACGCTATTGCATTAACTCAGCCGCCCTAAACTTGAAGGCATTATGATAAACATTGAAGTGAAACAGCAGGTAGAAAAACTCATTGATTTTATTGATGCCAGCCCTAGCCCGTGGCATGCTGTTAAAAGTATTGAACAGTTATTAACAGCATTTGACTTTATCCCTCTTGATGAAAAAGCATCTTGGCAACTACAGCCTTGTGGTCGTTACTATGTTATTCGTGATGATTCTTCGATTATTATTTTCGTCGTAGGTCATAAGCCACTGGCTGAATCCGGCTTTAAAATTATTGGTGCCCATACTGACTCACCCGGATTAAGAATAAAACCCAATGCAACCAATGTGCTGGAAGGTTGGGTACGCTTGACCGTTGATGTCTATGGCGGCCCCATTCTGGCGACGTTTACTGATCGGGATTTAAGCCTAGCCGGACGCATCACTTATAAAAATGCAAACGGTGAGTTAATGCGCTCGCTGATTCGTTTCGATCAGGCATTATTGAGGCTACCTAATTTAGCCATTCATATGAACCGAGGCGTCAATGATGAGGGGCTTAAACTGCAAAAACAGAATGAGTTACCTTTATTATTGTCTCGTGCAATCGATCAACAATTACCCAGCCAAGATTTTATTCAATTATTGCAAGCTCAAGCTGGGTTGGATGCAGAAACTATTTTGTCTTGGGATCTTGCCGTCTATGATACTCAAAAAGGCAGTTTTTGGGGTGGTCAGCAAGAGTTTTATGCCGACAGTCAACTGGATAATCTCGCTTCTTGCCATGCGGCTATCTCTGCTTTATTAGACGAGAGTGTTCTGCAACCGGAAAGTACCTTAGTTTGCGCCTTTTTTGACCATGAAGAAATTGGTAGCGAGAGTAATAAAGGTGCTGATGGACAATTTTTGCCCGCCATTCTGGAACGAATTGCCGCAGCAACCCAAACTGAGCCACAAGATTATCATAGAGCTTTAGCGTCTAGTTTTTTAATCAGTGCCGATATGGCACACGCTTATCACCCCAACTTTCCGTTAGCTTACGATGCTGACCATAAAGTGATGGTTAATAATGGACCGGTGATAAAAATTAATCCCAATCAACGCTATAGCTCTGAAAGCATTTCCGTTGGCTTGTTTGCCAGCTGGTGCGAACAGGCAGAAGTACCCTATCAACAATATTCGCACCGTTGCGATTTACCCTGTGGCAGTACAATAGGTCCGATTACTTCTGCCAAATTAGGTATTCGTTCTGTGGATGTTGGCAATCCCATGTGGGCAATGCACAGCCTACGTGAAAGCGCGGGCGTTTTAGACCATGACTATATGATTAGAGTGATGAAGGCTTTTTGGGTAAGTCGTTAAAAATAAATTTACTTTACAAAATAAAGTATTGGAGCTTATCGAACCGAAACAATACTAACGCTCTAATTTTAGAATAGCCCAGTATTGACTATAAGCCAATATTTCTTATAGTCATTATAGAAGTTCCCCCTGCCTAATGCACAAAACCGATTAATTGTGTAAAAAATGAGCATTTAGACCAAAGTCTGTCGATGACAATTTCAATTACTCTTATACTCAACGTTTATAATAGAAGGATTAAATGTGGCAATAGGTAAATCAATTCGTATCTACTTAGCTGATGCTACAGTCACAGGAATTAGATATGCCGAGCTTGTGAATTGGACGGGACATGCTATTGCATGTCCACGCAGTAGATTGAACGAACTATCAAAATGGTCTGAAGCGTCAAAACCCGGCGTTTATTTTTTATTCGAAAGCCGTTTTGGTGATTCAAAGCCGATCGCTTATATAGGAGAGTCAGAGAACGTTACAAATCGACTGACTTCACACGATCGAAATAAAGAATTTTGGAATGACGTAATTATATTTACCAGCAAAGATGAAAATCTAACAAAAGCGCATATTAAATATTTAGAATCGGCTCTGGTCCTTTTATCAAAGAAAGCCGATAGATATGAACTAGAAAATGGAAATACACCAACTGAATCTAACTTACCACGAGCTGATAGGGATGCTATGGAAGAATTCATAATTAATTTGCGTATGGTATTAGGCGTTTTAGGTTATCCAATTCTTGAACCTATCTTACAAACAAAACCATTAGAAGAACTAAAAGCTGAAACAAACCTAAAAATTGATCTTACAGAAATACTTAGTGAACTAACTTTAACTGTAAGAAACCTGATTGCAAAAGGTGCTGTTACGGATGAGGGTTTTGTCTTAAAGAAAGGTTCTCAGCTATCAAAAATAAATGCTGCGAGCCTCGGAGATAAGAAAGTAAACAAGAAAAATCTCTTACTCAAAAATGGTTCGCTTAAAGATGATAACGATAAATTGATAGCATCTGAAGATATTTTTTTTAAAACATCCAGTGACGCAGCTTCTATTGTTGCAGGTACATCTAGAAGCGGACCACAGAGCTGGATAGCAGCAAACGGAAAAACATTAAAAGAAATTGAAGATGCAAGGCTCAAAAATATATAAAAAAGTTTCGTTTGGAAATGAACTACGCAGTAATTTCTCTATAATATAGCTAATGTCTTTCTAGCCACTTTCGCACACAATACAGTTATAACTATCTCTAGTTTAAAATTAGGCTCAGCTCATAGTCCTATTGTTTTATAGCTTGTTTAATCGCCCAAGCTACATCAACCGCTTGCCTATTTTCTTTAACATCATGCACTCTAAATAACTTGATTCCTGCCATCACGCCCAGTGCTGTAGTCACTGCTGTTGCTGTCACCAGTTCATGCGGTTCGGATAGCTGGCAAATACTTCCCATAAACCGTTTGCGACTGGTGCCTAACAATACAGGATAACCACTATCGACAAAGGTTTGTAAATGGGCTAATAGCTGTAAATTGTCCTGCTTGCGTTTGCCAAAACCGATACCCGGATCAATGATAATGTTGTCGGCTTTGATGCCGACATTGAGTGCTGCATTGATGCGCTGCTGTAACAGTGCGTAGACTTCTGCCACAACATCATCGTAGTGGGGATTGTCTTGCATGGTTTTTGGCTTGCCCTGACTGTGCATTAAGATCATCGGTACGTTGTACTGTGCTGCCACTGATAATATTAGGGGGTCATCTTGTCCACCGGAAACATCATTGATGATGTTAGCACCTGCCAACAAAGCGGCTTGTGCGACGGTACTCAGGGTGGTATCTATGCTTATTAATACGTCACGGGATACCTGTTGCCGAATGGCGATGATAACAGGCAGTACCCGTTCTAGTTGTTGCTCTGCATTGACAGCTTCTGAACCCGGGCGGGTGGACTCGCCGCCAATATCAATGATATCTGCCCCTTCTGCTAGCATACGCTGGGCATGTTGCACTGCCCGTTGCACATCTGAATATTGTCCACCATCGGAAAAACTGTCTGGTGTTATATTCAATATACCCATGATTAAAGGTTTGCTGATATTAGCCAACATTCTCGGCCTCCTGCGCCAATCTACCGTTAGTATTGGGGTATAATAAACGATTGTCTTCAAGACTTGGATAAACTGTCTACAAAACCAATGAATAAACCGCGTTTAGCTTGGGCTATAACTGGCTCGGGACATTATATTGAAGAGTGTCTAAGTTTTTTAATGACTCTGGATGCCGTTGATTTGTATTTGAGTCAGGCTGGGGAAGAGGTGCTGAAAATGTATGGCATTAATTTACAGGAAATTCGGGCAAAAATGCCGGTTTACCGCGATAAAACGGCGTCTGCTCCACCGGTCGGTCTTTTTTATAAAGGCTATTATCATACATTGGTGATGGCACCGACGACGTCTAATACGGTTGCTAAATGTGTACTGGGTATTGCTGACACACTGGTTACTAATCTTTATTCACAGGCGGGGAAATGCCGGATACCGAGTATTGTTTATCCGTGTGATATTGCCCCTGAAATGGAAACTACTGCGCCCGGTGGCAAGGTGATGGTTTACCCTAGAGCGGTTGATCTGGATGCTACTGATAAACTTAGGTCATTTGCTTATACCACTGTTGTCAATGATGTTGATGAACTTTGTCAAGCAGTCAGCACGCGCTTAAAATTATTGGCATGAGCGAACATATTCTTTTTCTTACCGGCAAACTGGCTGAAAAGCAGTTGCATAGCATTTTAGAGAAAATGCAGCCGGCTTTTACTTATACAGTTTATCAACCGGGTGTAAAAGTCGCCGCACTGATGACTACTGACATGATTGCACGTCGGCTCAAGGATACTTTTGGCGCTGACAGGATGATTGTACCCGGGCGTTGTCGGGGGGATTTAGACGCGTTGTCGTCTAAGCTGGGCTTACCCGTGAGCCGAGGTCCTGAGGAACTTAAGGATTTACCGCAGTATTTTGGTAAAAAAGCGCAGATAAGTAATTTGGATGCTTACAGCGTTAAAATCTTTGCGGAAATTACTGATGCACCTTATTTAAGTATTGATGAAGCGGTTAATCGGGCTCATTATTACCGTGATAATGGTGCTAATGTTATAGATATTGGTTGCTTGCCTAGTACCGATTTTCCTCACATGGAAGCGTTGATTAAGACTTTAAAAAATCTTGGTTTTTTAGTCAGCATTGATTCTCTGGAAACGGATGATTTATTGAAGGGCGGTAAAGCGGGGGCAGATTATTTGCTGAGTCTGCACGAAAAAAATCTTTGGATAGCCGATGAAGTTGCTTCTATTCCGGTTTTAATTCCGGAAAGGCATCAAGATTTAGCGTCTTTAGATCGAGCTATTAAGCTGATGCAAGCTAAAAACCGTGCGTTTATTGTTGATCCTATCCTTGACCCCATTCATTTTGGCTTTACTGAATCCATTGTTCGTTATCATGCGGTCAGACAAAATCATCCTGATGTGGAGATGATGTTAGGAGTGGGTAATATTACCGAGTTGACGCACGCCGATACCACAGGTATGAACGCGTTGCTGTTAGGTATCTGTTCTGAATTGAATATTAACCATATTCTGACAACAGAAGTCAGTCAACACGCCTGTCGAGCTGTTAAAGAGGCTGATTTAACCCGACGTATTATGTTTGCCGCCAAAGCTCAACAGACTTTACCTAAACACATTAATTCAGGACTGATGGCTTTACATGAAACTGCGCCGTTTCCTTATCAGCTGTCAGAAATAAAGGAGTTAGCGGCGCAAATTAAAGACCCCAGTTTTAGAATCCAAATCAGCACCGAAGGGATTCATATTTTTAATCGTGATGGTTTTCATACCGCTACCGATCCTTTTCAGTTATTTCCACAATTGCAGGTTACTCAGGATGGTGGACATGCTTTTTATCTGGGTGTTGAATTGGCGCGCGCTGAAATTGCCTGGCAATTGGGGAAACGTTTCAATCAGGATGGTGCGTTGAACTGGGGCTGTGCAATACCTGCCAGTGAAGAGTCAACTGTTGATTTGCATACTTTTAAACCCGCTGGAACCACTTTAAAAAAATAATGATACAAGAAGTTTTAATCACGACGCAAAATGAGTATGGCGTCCCGCATATTGCTCCAATGGGTATTCATCTATTGGGTGATGAAATTGTTATTTTGCCGTTTAAACCCTCGACTACGCTGATTAATTTATTAACGACACAAACTGCGGTTGTTAATTATTGTGATGATGTGCGCCTGTTTGCCGGCTGTGTAACGGGTAGAAAGGATTGGCCGCTTAAATCTGCCGAACTCATTAATGGTCATGTACTTTGTGCTGCTTTGGCGCACTGTGAAATTAGTTTGCTCCGCGTCGAAGATGATGAAACACGCCCCAAATTATTTTGTAAAGCAGTCCATCTTGTTAATCACTCGCCTTTTACGGGTTTTAACCGCGCCCAGTTTTCGGTATTGGAAGCGGCTATTTTAGTGAGTCGACTGTCCATGTTACCATTAGAAAAAATTCAAACAGAACTTGATTATTTGAAAATTGGTTTTGAAAAAACGGCAGGGGAACGGGAACGGGAAGCGTGGCAATGGTTAATAACTGCTATTGATAACTATTCTCTCTCAGGAGAATCGATATGACGGGTATGCTGGTCAGCGTCAACAGTGTTACTGAAGCTTTATTGGTTGCTGAACTTGCTGTCGATATTATTGACTTAAAGCAGCCGTCATCAGGGGCACTAGGGGCATTGGATACTACATTGGTTAAACAGATTGTAACGGTTATTAAGCATCGTTATCCTGTCAGTGCGACCATTGGTGATTTACCAATGAATCCTAAAATTATTGTTAGTGCGGTACACGCTATGGCAGCAACCGGTGTTGATTATGTCAAAATCGGATTTTTTCCCGATGGCGATGTCATTGCAACTTTAACACAATTGTCTGCTCTCATTTCCGAGCAAAATATTGCTCTGATTGCGGTCTTGTTTGCTGACAATACACCCGATTTTGCTCTATTACCGTTATTAAAAGCGACCGGATTTAAGGGGGTTATGCTGGATACGATGGACAAAAACAAAGGTTCTTTAACCCAAGTTATGTCGTTGGAACGTATTCAAGAGTTTGTAGCAATGACTAAAACGCTGGAATTACTTTGTGGTTTGGCGGGGTCTTTAAGACAACAGGATATAGCTGGTTTAAGAATGTATCAGCCCGATTATTTAGGTTTTCGAGGTGCTTTATGTGTGGATAGCAATCGTATTGGGGAGTTGAATCAACAAGCGATAGTTAATTTGTTAGACGCTATTCGGAATTGACACGGATTCACGGTCTGTGGGATTGAATTTGCCCATGCAATTATTTTCTTAGGTTGGTACACATTAACAGCAATTGCCGAATTGTGCTTATAAAGAATCGGTTCAAGTTAATGATTTTCCTGAACCGACTAAATGGTCTTTAAATCTTAGGACTATTACTCGCTGATACTACATTTTTCACGTGACTCATCGACACGATCACGTAACTCTTTACCTGGTTTAAAATGAGGGACATATTTTTTTGATAGTGTCACTGATTCACCGGTTTTAGGATTACGCCCAACGCGAGGCGGTCTAAGATGTAAAGAAAAACTACCAAATCCTCTAATCTCGATCCTTTCGCCAGAAGCCAATGCTGCATTCATTTTTTCAATGATACATTTAACAGCCAGTTCAACATCCTTCAAAGCTAAATGAGGTTGTTGTTTAGCCAGCGCTTCAATTAATTCTGATTTTGTCACATGCTATCCTAATGAAAAAAAATAAAATCAAAGGGCATACTCACTGTATGCCCTCCGTTCTTATGGTTTTATTTTTCCATTTGCTTAAAGATATCAGCAAATGTTGGTGAACCCACCGATTGCTGAGAATGATCTTTAATAGTATGAGCTTCTTCGTCCTGATCTTTGGCTTTAATAGACAGAGAAATCAATTTGCTCTTTTTATCAACCCCAATAAATTTGGCTTCAAGCTTATCACCTTCTTTTAATAAGGTTCTAGCATCTTCTACGCGATCACGCTGAATTTCTGAGGCGCGCAGATAGCCTTCAACATAATCAGCCAAGGTAACAACCGCACCTTTTGCATCTACCTCTTTAATAATACCAGTAACGAAGCTGCCTTTTTCATGGGTCGCCAAGAAGTTTTGGAACGGATCCTGTTCTAATTGCTTAATACCCAGTGAAATACGTTCGCGTTCTGAATCAACAGCTAGGATAACAGTTTCTAATTCGTCACCTTTCTTGAAATCACGAACAGCTGTTTCACCATCATCTGCCCAAGAAATATCAGACATGTGTACCAAACCGTCGATGCCGCCATCCAAACCAATAAAGATACCAAAATCAGTAATTGATTTGATTTTACCGCTGATTTTATCGCCTTTGTTGTGAAGTGCTGCAAATTCATCCCAAGGATTGGTTTTACATTGCTTCATACCCAAAGAAATACGACGACGGTCTTCGTCAATTTCCAGAACCATGACTTCAACTTCATCACCTAATTGAACCAGTTTCGATGGGTTAACGTTTTTGTTTGTCCAGTCCATTTCAGACACGTGAACCAAGCCCTCGACACCTTCTTCAATCTCAACAAAGCAGCCATAATCGGTCAAATTGTTGACTTTACCAAATGCACGGGTGCCGGCAGGATAACGACGGGCAATGTTTTGCCATGGGTCTTCACCCATTTGTTTCATACCTAAAGAAACACGGTTTTTATCTTTGTCGTATTTTAAGACTTTAACTTTGATTTCTTGCCCGATTTCTACGCATTCAGACGGATGACGAACACGACGCCACGCCATATCGGTAATGTGTAGCAAGCCATCAATGCCACCTAAATCAATAAACGCACCGTAATCAGTCAAGTTTTTAACAACACCGGTCACTACTGCGCCTTCATCCAGTGTTTTCAGTAATTCTTCGCGTTCTGCACTGTATTCTTTTTCTACAACTGCGCGACGAGATAAGACGACGTTATTGCGTTTTTGGTCTATTTTAATAACTTTGAATTCAAGATCACGATTTTCTAAGAAAGTCGTATCTCTGATCGGGCGAACATCTACCAATGAGCCTGGCAAGAAGGCACGTAAAGCACCCACATCAACAGTGAAACCGCCGCGTACTTTTCCGTTAATACGACCGACAACGGTTACGTCTTTTTCAAACGCATTTTCCAGCTCAGACCACGCTTTGTTTTTCTTCGCTTTGTCTCGGGACAGAAGAGTAGCACCAAGTCCGTCTTCAAACAAATCTAGGGCAACTTCAATTTCATCACCAATTGCAACTTCTAATTCGCCATTGTTATTTAGAAACTGCCATTTAGGAATGACGCCTTCTGATTTGGAATGAGTACTAACGATAATCATATCGTTTTCAATTTCAATGACAGTACCCATTAACATGGCACCAGGACGCATTTCCGTTCTGGTTAAACTTTCTTCAAATAATTCAGCAAAGCTTTCGCTCATTTTATTTTGTCCCAAGCTTGTCGAAAATCGACTCAGCCTCTTTCTCAAAGTTAAAAAAATACTGCTTCACTCATAATAGTGTGCAGCGATAAAAAAATCATCCATGGATTAAGTTTAGAATCTCCTGAATAACCGCTTCAATGGTCATATCGGAAGAATCAATATAAAGCGCACCCTTCGCCATGCTTAAAGGGGCGGTAGTACGTCCCATATCGCGGCGATCACGCTCTTCAATCTCGGTTATTAAGCGTGTTAGATTAGCATCAATTCCTTTCTCTATCAACTGTTTATAACGTCTGTTAGCTCTTTTTTCTGAGCTTGCCGTTAAAAATACTTTTATTTCGGCTTCCGGAAAAACGACTGTACCCATATCTCGACCATCAGCAACTAGTCCGGGAGGTTGTTTAAAGTCTCGTTGTTTCTTTAACAAGACCTCTCTAACATCAGGAAAGGCAGCAATGATTGATGCAGAATTACCGGTAGTTTCCAGACCTAACTGAGCTGTAATGTCTTCGCCATCTAACTTTACAATTAAATCTTCGCCACATTCAAAAGCTAAATCCATTACTTGTGCTGTTTTAATAATCTCAGACTGGTTATTTAAATCAATTGAGCGTTTTAAAACAGCAATCGCTAAAGAACGATAAATTGAGCCGCTATCCAGATAATGCCAGTTCAATTTATTGGCGATGAGTCGACTAACTGTGCCTTTGCCCGCACCACTAGGACCATCTATAGTGAGTATTGGCACAACCACGATTATTGACTCTCCAACTGTAAACCCAATTGTTTAGCAAGCTCTCTAAATTCTGGAAACGAAGTATTAACGTTAGCGCAGTTGTTGATAGTAATCGGTGCGTTAGCTCGCAAACCAGCGATAGAAAAGGACATGGCTATACGATGATCACCGTGTGATTCGACAATACCCCCACCTAACTGACCACCTTGAATAATCATGCCATCAGCTGTTGACTGAGCATCAATACCCAGTATTTTTAAGCCATCCGCCATCACCTGAATACGGTCACATTCTTTAACGCGCAATTCTTCGGCACCTGTTAGCACCGTTTGCCCTTCTGCACAGGCAGCGGCAATAAATAATACAGGGAATTCATCAATAGCTAATGGTACTAATTCTTCGGGGATATTGATGCCTTTTAATGAACTCGCTGTCACGTGTAAATCGGCAACCGGCTCACCCCCCACTTCGCGCTCATTAAGCACTTCGATATTAGCTCCCATTAACCTTAATATGTCGATGACGCCGGTTCGGGTAGGATTAATACCGACGTGTTGCAGAGTAACATCTGACCCTGCTGCAATGGAAGCACCTACCAAGAAAAAGGCAGCTGATGAAATATCGCTAGGCACATCAATATCAGTGGCTGTTAATTTACCATTGCTATTTATAATCGCTTGACTACCTTCTCGCTTAACTGGGTAACCAAAGCCATTCAACATACGTTCGGTATGATCGCGAGTGGGCGCAGGCTCTGTTACGGTCGTATCACCCTCGGCATACATACCCGCTAATAATAAGCAAGATTTGACCTGGGCACTTGCCATCGGCATAGTGTAGTTAATACCTTTTAGCTGACTGCCGCCCTTGATATGTAACGGCGCTGTACCTTGCCCCTGAGTTTCTATCGAAGCCCCCATTAACGCTAAAGGGTCTGTGACACGGCGCATGGGTCTTGACGAAAGCGATTCGTCTCCGGTTAATGTCGAATCAAAGTTCTGTCCAGATAATAAACCACTCAATAATCGCATTGAAGTACCCGAGTTACCTAAGTACAAAGGGTCTTTCGGGGCTTTGAGACCGTGTTTGCCAACACCATAAATGGTGACTTCGCCATTTGTCGGTCCATCAATTCTAACACCCATAGCGCGAAACGCTTCCAGTGTCGAAATAGCATCTTCAGCATTCAGAAAGCCCTTAACATGAGTCACACCCTCTGCCAGTGAACCTAACATAATCGAGCGATGTGACATGGATTTATCGCCGGGAACGCGGGCTGTACCTTGCAACTGACCGCCGGGTTGTACAAAGAATGTGATGGATTTTGACATATGACCCTCAAACTGATTAAGAAAACGTTGCCTCGCCTGTCTGGCGTATGCGAAAGTGGTTAAAAGTGACTGGCTATCATCAGCAACCAGCATGGTTTGTATTTTATCCAGCTCTCCCTTTAATTGATTAATTAATGGGATAATTTCATCTTTATTGGCCAAACAGATTGCTTGCCACATGACCGGATCGCTGGATGCAATCCGCGTAAAATCTCTAAAACCACCGGCAGCATACTTAAATATGTCGGCTTTTTCATCTTTGTGTCCTAACATATCAACAAGAGCGAATGCCAGAATATGTGGTAAATGGCTGGTTGCTGCTAGAATATGGTCGTGCTGAACGGCATCCATAATAGAAACCGTTGAGCCTAAACCTTGCCAAAAATTCTGAATTTTTTCGATTAAATTAGGTGGATTGGTTGCTGTGGGAGTGATAATGAGTCTTTTATTGACAAATAAATCGACAACCGCTGCATCTACACCACTTTGCTCACGCCCTGCAATCGGATGAGCGGGTATAAAGTTAGTCGGTAATTGTCCGAAAACGTGTTCGGCAGCCTGAATAACACTGACTTTAGTACTGCCTACATCGGTATAAATAGCTCGATCCGACCAAACGGGCTTTAGCTGGCTAAAAATATGGGAAAAACTAGCAACTGGCGTAGCAATAACAACAACATCAATTCCAGCTACCGCATCAGCTAGCTCAAGAAAGTATTCATCAATAACTCCCAGCTGTTGAGCGCGCTTTAAATTAGCTTCATCTTCCTTGCGCCCATAACCGACAATACGCCGACACAAACCTCGACAACGAGCACCGCTAGCAATGGACCCGCCGATTAAGCCAACACCAATAATACAGAGTGAATCAAAAATCAAAGCACAGCCTTTAATGCTGAAATAAAGCATTGGTTTTCTTCACTGGTACCGATACTAATACGCAAATGATTAGGCATTTCGTAGTTAGCAACGGGTCTTACGATGACACCCTGTTGTAATAATTCCTGATAGATTGGTAAGGCGTCACGCTGCAAATCAACAGACACAAAATTTCCTGCGGATGGAATCCAGCTTAAACCAAGCGCACTAAAGGCTGCGGTCAGTTCTGTCATACCTTGAGTATTCGTTACAATAGCTTGCTGTAAATAGTCGTCATCAGCCAAAGCAACTTCTGCGGCAACTAATGCCAGCGAGTTATTATTAAACGGCTGTCTAACCCGATTTAGTAAATCCGCAATTTCAAAGCTGGATAAACTATAGCCTATCCGCAAACCAGCCAGTCCATAAGCCTTAGAAAAAGTACGTGTGATAATTAAATTGGGAAATTCTGTTAGCCAACTAACTGAGTCAACCTTTTGTTCATTAACAGTAAATTCAAAATAAGCTTCATCAAGCACACACAATACGGTAGGAGGTAATGCCTTAAGAAAGGTTTTTAGGGCATCAGAAGTTAGCCAAGTACCGGTGGGATTATTGGGATTAGCAATGAATATTAGTCGGGTCTGTTCATTAATAGCTGCCAACATGGCATTCAAATCGTGCCCATAATTAACTGCGGGAATAATTTGTGCGCTCGCCCCTACCGCTTGCGTGACTAAAGCATAAACTGCAAATGCATGTTGCGAAAAAATAACATTTAACTCTCTACTTAAAAAAGTACGCGCAACTAATTCTAAAATTTCGTTTGAACCATTGCCTAAGGTAACTTGACGGCTATCAACGCCCATTTTTTTGGCAATGGCTGCTTTCAATTTAAAACCGCTACCATCAGGATAACGAGCTAAATCCGGCAGAGCCGCTGTAATTGCCTGAAGTACACTAGGATTAGTACCTAACGGGCTTTCATTGGATGCCAGTTTTACTATATGACTTAATCCTAGTTCGCGCTGTACTTCGTCAATCGGTTTGCCAGGAACGTAAGGAACTAACTGTTGTACACCTTTAAGTGCAAGATTGAAAATAGGGAATGTCATGATAGTAAGTTATTTTGAAAAGTTTTTATTAAAGCACCGCACGGGGATATGAACCCAATAATTTCAGCATACTGACTTGATTTTTCAGTAAAGCTAATGCTTGAGCGACTTGAGTATCTTGATGATGTCCATCAATATCGATAAAAAACACATAGTCCCATAATCCCTGACGGGAAGGTCTTGACTCTATATTGAGCATATCCACGCCCATTCGCGCAAAGGGTTCTAAAGCCTGATATAACGCCCCTGGTTTATTACCCGTAGAAATGACCAGCGAGGTTTTATCCTTACCTGTTAACGATGAACTCTGCTCACCAATAATCAGAAACCTTGTGGTGTTATTTGCCTCGTCTTCTATGTGATTTTTAATAACGGTTAATTGGTAAATTTCTGCAGCGGTAATACCGGCGATTGCAGCAGTATGGGAATGTAATGCCGCTAAACGCGCCGCTTCAGCATTACTACTAACCGCTGTTAGCTGTGCATTAGGCAAATGTTCTGCTAACCAGTGCCGACATTGCGCCAATGATTGTTGATGAGAGTAGACTTCTCGAATGGTATCCAGACTGGCAACTGTCCCCATTAAGTTATGATGAACACGAATTTCTACTTCGCCGCAAATATTTAATGATGAATTTAAAAATCTGTCCAGCGTATGATTAATAACACCTTCGGTAGAGTTTTCAACAGGAACAACGCCAAATTGACACAACCCTGTTTCTACCGCATTAAAAATATCATTAATGGTAGCAACGGGGATGGTTTTAATAGCATGACCAAAATGTTTAAATGCCGCCTGCTGGGTAAAAGTCCCTTCGGGACCTAAAAAGGCAATTTCCAGTGGTTTTTCCAACGCTAAACAGGCCGACATAATTTCTCGAAAAAACCGTACTGCCGTATCGTCTGATATAGGTCCCTGATTCAGTTCTTTAATTCGCCTTAATACCAATGATTCTCGATCAGGTCTATAAAATGAGCCCTGCTCGCCTTCAGCGAGTTTGGTTCTGGCGACTTCCTGAGCGCAATGCGCACGCGCATTAATCAACCTTAAAATTTCGGCATCAATTGCGTCAATTTGTTCTCTTAGTTCACTCAGTGGGGTCACAGAAGACATAATAACTCTCAGTGCGTTTTTTCAAATTCCGCCATAAATGCAATTAAAGCATCTACTCCTACTTCCGGCATGGCGTTATAAATACTGGCACGCATACCGCCTACCGAACGGTGACCTTTCAGCTCGTATAAACCATGAGCTTCAGCTGCCGCTAGAAACGCTTTATCCAATGATGCATCTGCCAAAATAAATGGCACATTCATCCGCGAACGATAACGATTAACAACCGGATTACGGTACAGTGTCGATTCATCAATTGCTTGATACAATTTGGCGGCTTTATTTTTATTGTGCTGTTCAATCGCTGCTACGCCTCCCTGCTCTAGCAACCACTTGAGTACCAAACCTACCAAATACCAGTTGTAGGTTGCAGGGGTATTGAGCATGGATTGATTTTTCGCCTGCTCAGCGTAATTAAATACCGATGGTGTTAATTTTGTCGCATGTCCCAATAAATCATCTCTGACAATAACAATGGTGACGCCCGAAGGACCCATATTCTTTTGGGTTCCGGCATAAATTAATCCATACTGACTAACATCAATGGTTCTCGACAGAATGTTTGAGGACATATCTGATACCAAAGGCAATCCTTTACTATCAGGAACATCTGAGAATTCAACGCCATGAATCGTTTCGTTGGAAGTGTAATGTAAATAGGCTGCGTCACTATCAATAAGCCAACTGGACTGTTCTGGAATGAGCGTATAATTTTCTGCTTCGGAACTAGCCGTTATAATAACTTGGCAATAATTTTTTGCATCACTAATCGCTTTTTCTGACCAAGCACCGGTGTTGATATAACAAGCTTTGGTTTTAGCATTTAATAGATTCTGAGGAATAAAGGAAAATTGTGCAGATGCACCACCTTGTAAAAACAGCACCCGATAATTATTGGGAATCGCTAGCAAAGTTCGCAAATCATTTTCCAAGTCTTCGGCAATCTGCGCAAAAAACTTACCTCGATGACTCATTTCCATCACCGACATACCGCTGCCATGGGATTCCAGCATATCTTGCTGTGCTTGTAATAAAACCGACTCTGGCAAGGTAGAAGGTCCTGCGCTAAAATTATATACTCTGGACATGCTTATTCTCCTAATGACGGCTCATCGTCAGCTTTAATTTCTTCGCTTTCGAAAAGCTCTTCTTCATTATTGATGTCTTCATCACCGGCTAAACCTTCAATACGATCAACACCAATTACTTTTTCTTTTTTATCCAACCGGATAATAGTAACACCTTGGGTATTTCTACCAACCACGGATATTTCAGCAACTCGGGTCCGTACTAAGGTTCCTCCGTCCGTAATAATCATCAATTCATCATTATCATTGACCAGCAACGCGCCGACAACCTGTCCATTGCGTTCGGATGTTTGCATAGCAATAACACCCTGACCACCTCGACTTTGGCAATTGAATTTATCGACTTGAGTACGTTTACCATAACCGTTCTCGGTAATATTTAGTACCGTACCTTCAGCTGCAATAATTAAAGAAATAATTTTCTGTTCTGGTTGCAAACGCATTCCGCGAACACCTGCTGCTGTGCGTCCCATTGAGCGCACATCGGTTTCATTAAAGCAAATTGCTTTACCATCGCTACTGAACAACATGACATTTTGTTGACCATCGGTTATGGCTACGCCGACCAAAGAATCATCTTCGCGCAATTCTATGGCCATTTTGCCGTTGGCACGTTGTTTTTCAAATTCGTTTAACGGTGTTTTTTTAACAGTTCCCGCAGAAGTTGCCATAAAAATGAACTTGTCCTCGGTAAATTCTTGGACGGGTAACAATGCGTTAATTTTCTCGCTATCTTCCAAAGGCAAGAGGTTAACAAACGGTTTGCCTCTAGCTGCCCGACTGGCAACAGGTAATTGGTAAACTTTTAGCCAGTAGACCTTGCCTAATGACGAAAAACACAAAATGGTATCGTGTGTATTGGCAATAATTAATTTGTCAATGAAATCGGTTTCTTTCATCGCGGTAGCTGATTTGCCTCGACCACCACGCCGTTGAGCTTTGTAATCAGTCAGTGGTTGTGATTTAACGTAGCCTTCATGTGACATGGTAACGACCATATCTTCTACTGTAATAAGGTCACCATCAGACAAATCTAATTGATTTTGTGTGATTTCAGTCCGACGAGCATCAGCATATTGATCTTTAATTTCTTGCAATTCTTCGCGAATAATTTGCATTAAACGAATTTCACTACTTAGAATTTCCAGATATTCATCAATTTGTGCCAATAACTGCCTATATTCATCGACAATTTTATCTTGCTCTAATCCGGTTAAACGATGGAGACGCAAATCCAGAATTGCTTGAGCTTGCACCTCAGAAAGTCGATATCTGTCATTGTGCAGACCAAACTCTGAACCTAAATCTTCTGGTCTAGAAAGCCCTGCATCAGCGCGTTCTAACAATGAGGTCACGAGTCCGGCATTCCAAGTTTTCGCTAACAAGCCTTCTTTGGCTTCTTCACGGTTACTGGATGATTTAATCAATTCGATCATTTCATCTATATTCGCCAAAGCAACGGCAAGTCCTTCCAAGATATGGACTCTCTCACGTGCTTTGCGTAATAAATAAATGGTACGTCGAGTCACACATACGCGACGATGGTCGATGAACGCTGTAATCATCTCCTTGAGATTCATACAAAGTGGGCGACCATCAAGCAAAGCGACCATATTGATACCGAACACGGTTTCAAATTGGGTCTGTTTGTAAAGGTTATTTAAAATTACATCGGCTACTTCACCACGTTTAAGTTCGATAACCATGCGCATACCATCCTTATCGGATTCATCACGCAAAGCAGAAATACCTTCAAGCTTGCCCTCTTTAACTAATTCAGCAATTTTTTCTAATAAACGCGCTTTATTGACTTGATATGGAAGTTCAGTCGTTATAATCGCTTGACGACTACTATCGCCAATGTCCTCAAAGTGACAACGGGCTCGTAAATAAATCTTACCTCGCCCCGTCATATAGGCATTATAAATTCCCGCCGAACCATTAATGATAGCTGCCGTAGGAAAATCTGGTCCGGGAATATACTGCATTAATTCTATTATGCTGATATCTGGATTATCACATACGGCTAAACATGCTGTAACGACTTCACCTAAATTATGAGGTGGAATATTGGTCGCCATGCCCACAGCAATGCCTGATGAGCCATTAATGAGTAAGTTAGGAACTCGGGTAGGAAGAACTTGAGGTTCTGATTCGGACTCGTCGTAGTTAGGAATAAAATCAACAGTTTCTTTTTCCAGATCAGCTAATAACTCATGGGCTATTTTTGCCATACGCACTTCGGTGTAACGCATGGCAGCGGGGGCATCGCCATCCACAGAACCGAAATTGCCTTGACCATCAATCAGCATATAACGCATTGAAAATGGCTGAGCCATACGGACCATTGTGTCGTAGACAGCTGTGTCTCCATGAGGATGGTATTTACCGATAACATCCCCAACTACACGGGCGGACTTTTTATAGGCCTTGTTCCAGTCATTGCCAAGTACATTCATGGCATATAATACTCGCCTATGTACTGGTTTAAGACCATCTCGAACATCAGGAAGAGCGCGACCAACAATTACGCTCATGGCATAATCTAGGTATGATTGCTTCATCTCATCTTCGAGATTGACAGCAATAATTTCTTTAGCGAAGTTTGACATGAATCCTTAGTTTACTCTTAGTTGCCGATAAGCATTGCTACCGACGCTGAATTTAGCCAAATACAGGTAATGAGTCTCGTTTCCTTGACGACTTATACTTGTACATTATAAAACCTAGCGATTATAGCAAAATACGGGTATAAATTCATTCAAACTGTTACTTTTACAAGTGCTTTGGATAAATGATTTAACTAAAAATTTCTATCAGGAAATTTTGCATAGCCTGCCAAGACCTACGATCAGCTTCTGCTTGATAAACTGTACCAAAATCAGGATTATTAGCCTGTGGGTTAGTAAACGCGTGCATGGTATTGCCATAAGCATGTAATTGCCAATCGGCTCCTGCTAACGTCATTTCTTTCTGGAAATCATTAACCTGTTCTGGAACAACCATCGGATCATCATAACCATGCAAAGCTAAAATCTTTGCTTTAATCTGGGTAGATTTAAGATTATTAGGTGCGCCAAGCAAACCATGAAAACTAATCACGCCGAGCAAATCAGCTCCTGTTCTTGCCAAATCCAGCACGCACAAACCACCAAAACAAAAGCCCATAGCGGCAACTTTACTATCATCAACCCAAGGCAATAATTTAACCGTCTGCAATGCAATGAGCATTCGCCGCTGTAATAACAACCTATCATTCATAAAAGGTTGCATTAGTTTGGCATTTTCTTCTGGTCCAGAACCTAAAATACCTTTTCCGTACATATCAAGAGCAAAAGCAACATAACCTAACTCTGCAATTTTTTTGGCTTTTTCCTGAACAAACTCATCTCTTCCCGCCCAAGCGTGACTAATCAATACTGCTGGCCTTCGTTCTGAACTCGAATCATCAAAGGCAAAAATTGCTTCCAAAACCGTCTCGTTATCTAAATAATTAACCGTATTGGTTATGATCGCCATAAAGCCTCTCTCAAAAATTTAACAATACTGGCTTAATAAGCCCTGTTGCCAACAGATCATCCAGAAAGCCGTTAGCTGCTTCTTCAATTAAATCTAATACTCGTTCAAAACCATAAGCACCACCATAATAGGGATCAGGAACCTCCCGAACCTTAACATGAGGCGCATAATCAAGAAAATAACGCACTTTGTATTGATAATGCGCAGGACAGGCATCTATCAAAGTCGCATAATTATTGTCATCCATGGCTAATAAGAAATCAAACACTTCAAAATCTCCAAAAACCACTTTTCTTGCACGAATAGAAGTCAAATCAATTCCACGATCAAGAGCTGCTCGCTGAGATCTTAAATCAGGCGCCTCGCCAACATGATAGGCATGAGTGCCTGCTGAATCGATTACAAAAAAATCTTCTAGTTCTCTCTCTTTAACGAGCCGACTAAAAACGCCTTCAGCAGTGGGTGAACGACAAATATTTCCCATACATACAAACAGAACTTTTATTTTTTCCATCACCAAACCCACGTTAAATAATTAAATCGATAATTTAAATGTCTTTAGCTAATTGTTCTGCATAACCTGTATAAGTATTCGGCGTCAACTCACATAAGCGTTTTTTTGCGTCATCCGGAATTTCCAATAGCTCTATAAATATCCGCAATTGTTCTGGCGTAATTCGTTGACCTCTTGTCAGTTCTTTGAGCTTTTCATAAGGCTTTTCAATTCCGTAACGACGCATTACTGTTTGAATCGGCTCTGCCAACACTTCCCAGTTGGCATTCAAATCAGCATCAATTACGTCAGCATTGAGCTGTAGCTTAGATAACCCTTTAATAGTTGCCTGAATCGCAATCAGGGTATGAGCAATCCCAACACCAATATTTCTCAAAACGGTTGAATCTGTCAAATCACGCTGCCAACGTGAAACAGGTAACTTTTCAGCTAAAAAACCAAACATAGCATTAGCTATGCCTAAATTGCCCTCAGAGTTTTCAAAATCTATAGGATTGACTTTATGTGGCATAGTCGATGATCCCACTTCACCAGCAATGGTTTTTTGCTTGAAATAGCCTAAGGAAATGTAACCCCAAACATCGCGATCAAAGTCTAACAAAATGGTATTAAATCGCGATAGCGTATGAAAAAACTCAGCGATGTAATCGTGCGGTTCAATTTGAATCGTATAAGGATTGAAAGTTAAACCTAAAGACTCGACAAATTGCTGCGCAAATACAGGCCAGTCAACTTCGGGATAAGCGATCGCATGCGCATTATAATTACCTACTGCTCCGTTGATTTTTCCCAATAATATAACTTGTTGAAATTGCTGTAGCTGACGCTGTAAACGAGAAACAATATTGGCAAATTCTTTACCCACAGTCGTTGGTGTGGCTGATTGACCATGAGTACGTGATAGCATGGGTTGATTAGTCGTCTCATGAGCCAATTTTTTAATCTGATTAATACATTGCTCCATTTGCTCAATAAGTACCTCACGACCTTCTTTGAGCATTAAAGCATAGGATAAATTATTGATATCTTCGGATGTACAGGCAAAATGAATAAATTCGCTAACAGCCTCTAACTCAGGCTGTCCGGCTATTTTTTCTTTCAGAAAATATTCGACTGCTTTTACATCGTGATTGGTTGTTTTTTCTATGTCTTTGACACGCTGAGCATCCACTTCGGAAAAATCATCAACAATGCAGTTTAATTGTTGCTCGGCAGTATTGCTAAAGGGTTTTACTTCACTAATCAAGGGATGATTAGCCAACGCTTGCAACCAGCGAACTTCGACTTGAACACGAAAACGGATCAAACCATATTCACTAAAAATGGGTCGTAATCGCGTTAATTTGTCGGCATAGCGACCATCAATGGGAGAAAGGGCAGTAAGCGCAAAATTTGTCATGATTTATATCAGTATAAAAAAGGTTATTAATTAACTTGAACAAGTTAAGAGAAGAAATATATAAATAATTTAGTTTGAATCAAGGAACATTAGACCTCGACTCAATCACTCCACCGCCCAAACAAACTTCATCTTGATAAAATACGACTGATTGACCGGGAGTAATCGCTCTTTGAGGTTGATCAAAAATTACTTGGCAACGGCCATTCGGCAACGGCGTTAAATAACAGTTTTGATCCGCTTGGCGATAACGAGTCTTGGCTGCACAACGCAAGGGTTCAAATAATGATTGATTATTACACCAGTCCAAATTGCCTGCTTCTAAGATATCGTGAAGCATCATCGGATGATCATGTCCTTGACCGATAATCAGTACATTATTATCCAAATCTTTGTCTAGCACATACCATGGCTCATCCGGCGCATCTTTAACACCACCAATCCCTAAACCTTGCCGTTGCCCAAAGGTGTAGTACATCAAGCCGTGATGCCGTCCAATCAACTGTCCATCAGGTGTTCGCATTTCACCGGGTTGAGTAGGCAAATACCGCTGTAAAAACTCTTTGAATTTGCGCTCACCAATAAAGCAGATACCTGTGCTATCTTTTTTCTTATGATTCCCAAAACCTGCTTTTTTTGCTAATGCGCGTATTTCGGGTTTATGTAAGTGACCAATGGGAAATAGAGTGTGTGCAAGCTGATTTTGTCCAAGTGTGTAAAGAAAGTAACTTTGTTCTTTGTTTGGATCTAGACCTTTTAGCAAAAAAAACTGTCCATCACGCTCTCTAACACGTGCATAATGACCCGTAGCAATATATTCAGCACCCAAATCATCAATTGCATAATTTAAAAAAGCTTTAAATTTTACATGTTTATTACAGAGAATATCTGGGTTGGGAGTCCGCCCAAATTTGAACTCAGATAAAAAAACTTCAAATACTTCATCCCAATATTCCGCAGCAAAATTGACTGTCTTTAAGGGAATACCTAAACGGTCACAAACTTGTTGCGCATCCTCTAAATCTCGCATGGCTGTGCAGTATTCGGTTCCGTCATCTTCATCCCAGTTTTTCATAAACAACCCCGTCACCTGATGTCCTTGTTCAAGTAACAATAAGGCCGTTACAGAGGAATCGACTCCTCCGGACATACCTACGATGATGTTTTTACTCATGGTCAAGATAAGCTTCTAACAGTGACAACGGATAACGTTGACCGCTCAGGTATTTCTCAATACCGATTAATACTAAAGGACTACGCAATCTTGTACGCTGTGCAGCAACTTCTTCATAGGTAAGCCAGTGATTAGCAACGATACCTGCATCCAGCATTTTTTCGGCATCATGACTATGACAACTGCCTGAAAAACAGAAGCGTAAAAAGGTTAATGATTCCGGATTCTTCCTCCACATTTGGACTGTAACCAAATCTTCCGGTTCAAATTGCCACGCAGTCTCTTCATATACTTCGCGTTTAACAGCTAAAATTAAATCTTCATTTTCTTCAAGATGACCGGCTGGTTGATTAAGTTGTAATCCATAATTAGTTTCTTCTTCAACAAGCAAAAAACGCTGATTGCGTTCAATGATCGCGGCTACGGTAACGCGAGGCTTCCAAACCATTTCTGTAAATTCCGAAATTAAAGCTAGTATATTACTAAAATTAAGGGATCAATGCTGGCAAAAAATTAGTATTTGCATTAGTCGCATAATCGCAGATATTAGTTAATGGTTATTATTAAATAACTTAAATATTTCAATGTATTTACTTTATCAAAAACGACTGTTTCATTCAGTTAATAACTGTAGACTTGAAATAGGAGAACATTGGGATTATGTTAGTAGGCAATAAGTATTTTTTTAATAAAACCATGCCAGATTTCAATCCTTTTGCTGATGATGAACATGACCTGATTGTTCAGGAGACAACGCCAGCGTTAAAAAAACCTCCACTTTACAAAGTAATTTTACTCAATGACGATTTTACACCTATGGATTTCGTGATTGAGGTGTTAATGGACTTTTTTGGTATGCCAGAAGATAAAGCAACACGTATTATGTTGCAGATCCACACACAAGGCATTGGTATTTGTGGTATTTATACACGCGACGTTGCCGAAACCAAGGTAACCATTGTTAATGACTATTCGCGTGAACATCAACACCCTCTGTTGTGTTCAATGGAAGAAGTCTAAATCTGGAGCATTTATGTTAAGTAAAGAACTTGAAATCACTTTAAATACTGCTTTTAAAAATGCCCATGACAAATGTCACGAGTTTATTACTGTAGAACATTTATTACTTGCTTTGATTGATAATGCTTCAGCAGAAGTCATTATGAGAGCTTGTGGCTGCAATACGGCTTTACTCAAAGATCAACTTACTCGATTTATTGATGAAACCATCTCTCTAATCCCCCCTGGCATTCAAAGAGATACCCAACCAACTTTAGGTTTTCAGAGGGTTTTACAGCGTGCCGTTTTTCATGTTCAAGCATCCGATAAGAAAGAAGTGACCGGCGCCAATTTATTTGTTGCTCTTTTTAGTGAACAAGACTCTCACGCTGTTTATCTGCTTAATAAGCAAGATATCTCTCGCTTGGATGTCGTCAATTATCTAGCACACGGAATATCAAAAATTGACCAAGAAAACAATTCATCAGATACAACCTCTACAGAGCAGAGCACTGGTGAAACGGATACAGGCAGTCCACTAGAAAAATATGCCATCAACTTGAATGAAGAAGCTCTAAGAGGACGAATTGACCCATTAATTGGAAGAGAATTGGAAATCGAACGCACCATACAAACACTATGTCGCCGCCGCAAAAACAATCCTCTTTTAGTTGGTGAAGCGGGTGTTGGGAAAACAGCTATTGCTGAAGGTTTAGCAAAAAAAATTGTCGAAGAAGATGTTCCGGCAATTTTATTGAATAGCATTATTTATTCATTGGATCTTGGCGCACTAGTTGCCGGCACCAAATATCGGGGAGATTTTGAAAAACGCCTCAAAGCATTAATAAATCAAATAAAAAAAGAACCTAATGCGATTTTATTTATTGATGAAATTCATACTATTATAGGCGCAGGTTCTGCATCTGGAGGAGTTATGGATGCCTCAAACCTGATAAAACCTGCATTAGCCTCAGGTCAATTGCGCTGTATCGGATCTACTACTTACCAAGAATAGCG
>Ga0214192_1000246_pt1 | contig 34373 bp, 27 predicted proteins | sample TroBogEpilimnion_44_FD_153030 | JGI IMG/M metagenome (GOLD analysis project Ga0214192, IMG submission 153030) | Freshwater microbial communities from Trout Bog Lake, WI - 29JUL2008 epilimnion | ecosystem: Environmental > Aquatic > Freshwater > Lake > Epilimnion/Euphotic zone | place: Trout Bog... | reverse complement strand
ACTGATTTCTGGTGAGTCGATCAGTCTGTATACCTTGTATGGTGGTGTTGCGTTAGCCGGTATCGCTGTCAATTCGGCAATTTTAATGTTCTCTGCGGCTCATGACCGACTGAGACTTGGCATGGGTGTCGTCCATGCTAGTGTTTGGGCAGCAAGGCGACGTTTATTACCGATTTTTATTACTTCAATGACTACGTTAGTTGGTTTATTACCACTAGCATTAAGCGATGACACTTCTGCGACCATGTGGAAACCAGTAGCAACCGCTATTGTATGGGGGGTGGGGTTCTCGACTTTATTGACCTTATTCATAATGCCTTTGCTATATCGCCTGGCCATGGGTTGGGTATTAAGGAAGTCGGTATGAAACACATTAAAGGCTTTGGCATGTTAATGAGTTTACTGTCGCTAAGCCCTGTAACGGATGCACAGGATTTACTTGCGGTTTACCGTGAAGCATTAAGCGATAATCCACAACTCGAAAAAGCCAGAGAAGGGCTCGAAGCAGTGCTAGAAAACCAGTCGCAAGCACATGCGGCACTTTTTTTACCAGAAGCAACTTTTTCAGCTAATATCAATAAAGATTTTCAAAATATTCAGTTCTCAGGTACTCAAGTTATTGGTGTCAACAGTAACTCAAGTTTTATTGCCGGTGGTTATACATTATCAATTACCCAGCCTTTATTACATTACGATCGATGGGTAGCACTAGATCAGGCGGATAGTCGCCTTGCTCAAGCTGAAGCTGATACCAGTGCTGCAGAAATTGCCCTGATGTTGAAGGTCTCGGAACGTTACTTCGAAGTACTGGCGGCTGAGGAAAATCTAAAATTTGCCAGGGCACAACAACACTCGCTGGAACGTAAACTCACCGAAACGCAACAACGGCAAGCTGTCGGTTATTTAGCTTATACGGACATTCAAGAAGCCCAAGCGGGCACCGATCGGGCAAAAGCAGAATCACTGATTGCTGAACATCAACTGCGTGATGCTCTTGAAGCCTTACAGGAACTGACAGGTATTCATGATGATAATTTGGCGGTGTTGAATACCGAAATACCGTTAATATTACCTAATCCAATCGATGAACAACGCTGGATAGATCAGGCTTTGTCACAAAATCCGACAGTTCGATCCAGTGAAAAACAAGTGGAAATTACCCGTCATGAAATTCAAAGACTGGCTGCAGGCCACTTACCAACTCTGGATGCTCAGGGAAATCATAGTTATGCAACGTCGGGTGGTCGTTTTGGAAATGCAGATATCGAGGATACCATTATTGGTTTGAACTTGAATGTTTCTTTATATCAGGGTGGTCGAGTCAGTTCCAAAACTCGTGAAGCCGAACATCGATATCGTCAGGCTATTGCCACGCTTAATGAACTAAAACGTAACCTACGAAGAGAAACCAGCAAAGCTTATTTAGGAGTGGTAGCCGGCATTACTCGGGTAAATGCCCTGAAACAAGCGCTCAAATCCAGTGAAATCGCGCTAACAGCTACTCAAGCCGGATTTAATGCGGGTCGTCGTACGGCACTGGATGTGATTGTTGCCGAACGTGAATTGCTTGGTGCGCAGCGCGATTATGCCAGAGCACGATATGATTATCTATTGGATACGCTACGTTTGAAGCAAGCGGAAGGATCATTGTCCCCAGAAGATTTAAATCAGGTGAACAGTTGGTTAAAGCCCGATAGTGAGTTAAAACTTATCTCAACGAAATGAAGAAAAAATTAAAATGCATTACGCCACAAACATTGAGCCATGACAAAACAAAGCATCTCTTTTACTACGCAAAACGATAATTGGTTAAATTCACTGATTGAAAAAATGCATACAGATGCAAGAGCGAGATCGTAAGCGACCTCACTCGTATAGCTCGCGTTCAACAAAACGAAAGAGAAATAATTCGAGCCAGATTGATTAAGTCAGAGAATAGTGGATTTATAACCCAAACTGCTGAGGAAATTAGAGTCGAATTTAAGGAGGTGTTACGTTGATTATAAGCTAACGGAAGATACTAAAAACGATTTACTGCGCATATATAGCTATGTTGTGCAGAAATTTGAGGAAATAAAGCAAATTAATATTACGATGCGCTGTTTAAGCATCTTGATAGAATAGCAGAAAAACCGTACTTGTATCAGTCGGCAGATCCTATACGAAAAGATCATAGATTGAGTGTTTGCGGAATTGACAGTATTTTTTATCGTGTTGTAAACAATTTTGTTGAAATAATAACTCTATTAACTCGCCAAGATTTTGAAACTTGTTTTAATAAAGAGTGATTTGAAAGTTTCCCAGGCGGAAGCCTGAGAAACCGGAGGACAAGTATACAGGGCTTTCGATAGTATTAAAAAGATCTGACCGGATGCACTGAAGTTGGATAAGATTTGGTACCATCAGCACCTTGATAGCCATTAATGCTAGGATAACCTGGATAGGTAAAAATTTGTAACCAAGCGTAGGCACTTGTACTTGAGGATGAACTCCAGTAATAAGGCGATGTTGCGCCAACCAAGTCTTTATGCTGAAAAACGATATTTAATTCATCTGAAGTAGGTACTCGCCAGTCGCTGTATTTTTGACCTTCGGCATCATATTTTGAACTGTCTTTGACGGCTTTTTGTGCAGCATTAAAGTCGTATTTTCCAGGCAAATCCTGATTAGCTGCAATCAAACCATGCATTCCTCCGGGTAGCAGAGAAATGATAACACCACCTTGATAAGCTTGACCGATTTTTGGTGATTCAAAGCGTACCGAACCGGTTGTTAATGTTTCTGAAGCACCTAAATCGCTGGCGGAAACAGTAACTTTAGCAAAAGTGAAGGTTAAATCCCAATAGGTAGCTGGATCGCCTGCTAAAGTCAGTTGCACCCATTCACCCAGATGCTTGGTTGTATCAACGGGTATCTCGAAACAGGGCGTACTGGCATCCGTACTCAAACATGCATCACTGGTCAGAGATTTACCATTTGGATACACACGATAAATAGCATTGGTAGCTGTGCTATCTGCAGAGACCCATACATAAATTTTATAGGGGCGGGTTTTATAAGATCCATCTTTACTCAGTACGCCGTATGCAGGCGATGCAGGTGGTTGCCAGGTGACGACATCACTATTACCTGGTGTCAGGACAACGGGCGAAGAATTGACTTCTACAGCATTCGCATAACCCAGCATGATAGCGGTAATAGCTAACGGTAAGGCAATATAACGGTTTACTGAATGTATTTGCATTTTTGTTTCCTTTGAGTGTTTAAAAAATTACTGTCAAAAAAATTGACAGTTGTGTTATTTAGCAGAGGGGGCTAAATTCGTGGTGGTTATAATTAAAAGTAGGCAATTAACCTAGACTACCTTAAGGCGCATCTCTAACTAACAGTACGCCATAAGTCTTGCTCTTGAGGGTATACCAGTGGTTTTGATAGCCACTACCACCTGTCCAGGCATAAGTTGCATCGGATGCGTAAGATGTGGAAGACCATAAAAAAAGTGTCGGCATATTAGGAAACACTGTGAGGTTAATTTCTGGATTTAGACAAGCACGTTCGTGAATACCTCCAAGTTCTTTAATATTGGGGAGTCGCCAATCAGTTTTACCAGCATATTTGCTGGAAGTTGCCATTTTTAGCGCATTTTGCCAGTTTGCTAAATTTGCAGTGCCGGTGCAGGTATTGCCATTCCATGTGTTACCTTCCAGACATCGTTTCCAGATTAAACCGGTTTTGTTATCCAGAGCGGTGCCATCAGTTTTCAGTATAAAGCGAGTTGTCGGGGTAGTTTGATAATTACTGGGGTAACAGGTTTGGGCGTAAACGTTAGTGATCTGTAAGTTGCATAAAACCAACGTTGTCAGGATTAATCTTTTCATAAATGCTATTCCTAAAAAGTTATATTCGGGTATTATTCAAGGAAAAATGGAGAAACAGCCCCATTCATTAGCCACGGACTAGCCGTACCCGCCCCCCATAGGGATAACCAACACCAAATGCAGAATTCACCTGACCATCTGTATAGACACCCCACCAGTTATGAATGAAAAGACCGGGGGCGACCGTAGAAGTGAAGAACCAGTAAGATTGGGTATTAGGAAAATAAGTTGGATTAATTGCGATGGGGCTACGCGTGTAATCAAAAATTGATAGCATTTCTTCTACCGTCGGCATACGCCAGTCGGTTTTTCCACACAGTTTATTGGCATTGACCGCTTTAACATAACTATCGGTATCGCAGGCAATGCCGCCACTGCAATTGCCATTATCTTGATAACCAGCAAAACCGCCGTTGGTTGTAGAATTTGGGTTATACCAACTGTAAGTGTTATAAACATCACGTAATCCACCATCAGCTGTTTTTACTTCCCAAAGCAGACCGGTCAGGTTGTCTCTGGTACATGCCCAAGCTTTGGTGGTTGCGCCTAAAGCAGTGGTTGCTGGTAAGTCAGTGCCATCATTAGCCACTTTGGTGTAATCGAAACCGGCGGTGCCTTGACCAATTTTGAGTAATTGTCCTTTGCTTGCCAAGACATCACGTCCATATTCACTGTCCTGACGAGGATAATCAGTCAATGGGCAGGCGAAACCATTACCGGTATTGGTACTGCATTTTTGCCAGCCAGTATCGTTCAACCTACCGTAACAAGGCAAAGCTGTGATAATGGGTGAGCCCGTCAATTCAGTCGTAGTACCTTTCAGACGGACAGAAAATTTATGAGTAAGCGCATCGCGAAGTGATACGGGAGGCACAAAGGTAAAACCATATTGACCATCGCCCTTACCTGCTGCCAGTAAATCTGTACGTAATAACTGTGCCGTCAGTGTCGTTAGCAAGCTAGTTTTAGTGGTAGTAACATCGTAAATGTCAACCTGGATACGAGAAGCTGGGCTGGTTTTATTCCATGCCCAACCGATAATTCCATCGCAACTGGCTGTTTCCAGTTTACTTTCGACTGCGGCTTGCAACGGTTGGGTAACCAGTAACATTAATGTAATGACAACAGTTTCTTTGTTTGTGGTTAGTCGTTTGAGCTTATGTTCAACGTGTGGTGATAATTTATTTAACATATTTGAATCCGGTTAATAATTAAACTGGTATTGGTTTAAAGTTTATTTTTAGTACTTAAAAAGTGATTAAAATTGAATGCTGAATTGGCCCATAAAAGTTCGCGGTGTACCATACACGCCATAAGCTTCTCCTTTTGGTCCATAGGGCTGATTCATATAAAAACCGGTGAAGTAGCGTGTATCCAACAAATTGTCGACATTGAATTGCACTGAGATTTTGGCATCGCCGACATCTCGGCTGTAACGCGCCATTAAACCGACAGTTTCAAAACCAGGTACTTTAAAGGGAGTATTCATAAATTCTGGGGTGCCATCTTTACGCGCCAAAGAGTAGCCTTGATAATTAACACCCGCACCGACGGTAAAGCCTTTAAGTTCTTTTTGCTGAAACTTATAGGTGTTCCAAAAGGTCGCGGTATTTTGAGGAATACCAAAAAATGGTGTGCCGGGTTTGTAATAAGGCACTGTGTCGCTACCTTTAGTAATGACGACGTCAGTATTGGCATAAGTAGTAATTACTTGCCAACCCGTCAAAATCTCACCTTGAATATCCAGTTCAATCCCTTTACTACGCGCTTCGCCAATCAGGGCACTACAGAAACCTGTACCACATAAGTGATTTTTATCCTGAATGGCTATATTCGTTTTGGTGAGATCGTAATAAGCCAGAGTGGCTCGCAAACGACCCTCAAAAAATTCAGTTTTGATACCAATTTCATATTGTTTGGCTCCCGTTCCTGGAACGGGTTTCGATTGATTTTCAGAGACATAAATTAAGCCGGGAGTATTTGCGCCGAAACTTTCGACATAATTGCTGTAAATACTCAGCCATTCTTGTGGTTGCCATAACAGACCCACTCGTGGCGTCATGGCGTCTTCAGAAGATGTTACTCCTTGAGTGAAGACATTAAGGTAATCACTAGCAGGTGATGATTGATGTAACAATTGGTAACGTACTCCGCCCATGACATGAACGTGATAAGGCAATTTGATTTGATCCTGAAGATACAATCCGTACTGATCAGCATTCTGATGGGTATTAGTTATTTCATAAGGTTTAAGTTGTGGAGGTATAAACGGATAATGCACGGGATTAAAATAATCAACACCAGGGGTATATTTTGACGTTGCACCACTGATTAGATCGGTGTTCAATTGATAATAATCTCCACCGAACAAAAGTGTATGGGAAAGCCCGAACGTAGCGAAATGCCCAGTCAAATCAAGATTAGTTGAATAAGTATCGTTAGCATTATCATAAATTAAACGGGTACTGCGTACGGTTTGTTGATTAATCGACGGATAGGGAAAATAAAGATCGCCGTTACCTGTGGCGTGGTTGATGGATGTTTGATGCTTAATCGACCAGTCATCACTAAACTGGTGTGCCCAGGTGACATTACCAAAAAACGTCTCCTGCTGTATTGGTGACAGTTCCCCCCAATTATAATTAACGGGTTTGTAAAGAATTTGTCCGTTATAAATGGGGATAAAACCGGCATCAAAACCATTATTGTTGCGGTCGTATTCCATTTCTACATTTAGCCATGTTTTTGGGCTAATCGTCCATTTAAGGGTAGGTGCAATAAAAACATCATCTGTATAGACAAAATCGCGAAAAGAATTGCTATTCTGATAAGAGAAGTTCATTCGATATAGCAGACTGTTATCTTTATTAACTGGACCAGTGGTATCAAGACTGGTACGGTACAAGTCGTAAGAACCGAATTGCTGATTTAAGGAATAATAAGGTATTGACTGTGGTTTTTTGGTAACCACATTAACCATACCACCCGGTTCAACTTGACCGTATAGAACGGCTGCAGGACCTTTTAAAACTTCAATGCTTTCTACATTGGCAAACTGCCGACTAGCTGATCCCGACTGAAGTCTGAAACCATTGCGAAAAAAAGTTTGTGAAGCAAAGCCACGGATTACCGGAGTTAAATAATTGATACCAAAATTATTTTCGTGTGCCAGCATAGTAACACCACTGACATTTTTTAAGGCTTGATCCAGACCAATGACTTGCTGATCTTGTAGCACCTGCTTGGAAATAACCTGAACATTCAATGGCGTTTCCATAATTGGTGTATCAGTTTTAGTTCCAGCAGTCGCTTTAGGCAAAACATAATTGGAGTTGTAAGGATCATCCGGTTGTGATTTGAATTTGCCGATTACCGTCATGGTTGGCAATGTGGTTGCTGATTGTGAAGCGGATGATTTTGCGCTTACTGGCGCTTTAGTAGCGGTATCGTGTTTAATCTCAACAATGACAATGTTACCGGTTATTCGAAAACCCAGACTTGTTCCCTTCAATAAGATTTCTAACCCTTGTGCTACAGTCAATTTACCTGTTAAAGAAGGTGCTTTCAGACCACGGGTAATATCGGCATTAAACACTAGGCGAATATTAGCTTGGTCAGCAAACTCAGTCAGTGATTCGGTTAATACCCCCGCCGATAAAGAATAGGTTTTAGCCATGTTTAACGAGTTTTCTGTACTCACAGCCTGACCTGAGACCACCAAGACTTGTGTCGTCAGCAAATAAAGTAAAGTTGTTTTTCTCATAACTTCATATAGGGAGGTAGATAATATCGCTTTTCAGGCGTATTACTTAGTAGGACGCTTCAGTAAAAAAATCATGAACCCGTCAAGAAAGTTTTTTACATTTTTTAGCTATCGCAAACAGCCAGTTCCTATAAAAAGATGTTTGAGAAAATTAAACAAATAAGTCATATCACACATATATATATGTGATATGACTTATTTATTATTTAAATTTTTTTAACCTTTTGTTTTTATAGTGATTTTTTAAGGCATGAAATATGCTTACTGAAAGTAAGCTAACGCCGATTGCCTAAACCTTTTCTACTATCTAAACTATGAGTTCTACTGTCGAAACTTTCGGCCATTTTTTTCAAGAAACCCAAGATGATTTAATTCGCTTTTTTCTGCGGCGATTACATTGTCGTGACACTGCTGCCGATTTGGCACAAGAAACCTATTTGCGCTTGCATGTTTGCGAGCAACAGGCTCCAACTCAAAATCGTCGAGCGTTGGCATTTTCTATAGCCCGAAATCTGGCGGTCGATCATATCCGTAAGGAGCGTTTGCGTAGTCGTTATGTGACTGATCAACTAGAAACAGCGGCTGAGCTGGATTCGCTGTCTTGTAGTAAACAGGATTCGGAACGAAAAGCTATTGTCTGGCAAGAATTGGAACACATACAAATTGCATTGGCAGAATTGCCAGAAGAGAGTCGCACCGCTTTATATTTAAGTGCGGTTGAAGGCTTGACTTATGCTCAAATCGGCAAATGTTTAGGTGTTTCGGAACGAATGGTTGCCAAGCGTATCGCTAAGACCTTGAAGCACTGTCATGCACGCCGTAATGAACATTGAAAATCTGAACGGTTTATTTCTGCTTCTACTTGCTATATCTTTACCGTTTTTTCCCGCAATTTACCATTTTCTGATGACTGAAGACTCCGAGTCAAACTGCGAAGCACTTTCTGACCAAGCGATTGAGTGGCTGGTATTGTTACGATCAGGATCGGCGAATACCGAAACGTACAATGCTTTTAAGGTATGGCTGGCTGAAAGTCCAGATCACCAAGCTGCATTTTCCGATGCACAAGCCTTGTGGGGTAATGTCGCACAAGTTATGAAAGCAACACACTCAAGCACATTACCACAGCAAACTCTCAAGCGGGATAGACCTGCCGCCGGCAATGAGAGTTTGGCAATGGCGGCAATTCTCTTAATAGGCGTTTGGATAGCTTGGACACCACTGACTAACAAATTACATGCTGATTATTCAACGTCGGCGGGTGAACAAAAACAAGTACTATTAGCTGATGGCAGTACGGTTTTTTTAAATACAGATACTGCTATTGCCGTCGAGCTGTCAAAAAATCATCGCCGTATTGAGTTATTGAAAGGTCAAGCCCAGTTTACCGTGGCTAAAGAAGCTAATCGTTCATTTGATGTATTGGCCGGTGCAGCTTCAGTGCGAGCATTAGGAACGGTATTTGAAGTGTACCGTATTGGTGAGGCGGTTGATGTAACAGTTAGCGAGCACGCCGTAGCTGTAAGCCTTAACGACAAAAAAGATGAACCCAGTAATGCCCCGTTACATGTTGAGACTGGTGAGCGACTCCATTATCTTGGACATGGCGAGTTTAGTCAGCTCGAACAGGTCAATCTTAATCAACTTAATGCCTGGCGGCGAGGCAAACTGATTTTTAAAGATCAACCATTAAGTGAAGTTGTTACTGAATTGAATCGTTACTCCAAAGCCTATATCCTGTTGCAAGATGATTCCTTAAGTCAATTGCGGATCAGTGGTGTGTTTTCAACAGATGCTTTGGCGACACTGAATGTTTTACAACAAGCGTTTCCGATACGTTCAACTAGAATTGGTTCGTGGTTGGTGGTATTGCATTCATAAACGAATTGATGAGTTGTCTAAATCTAACGTTGTTTGTATCGCCGTTTAGATAAAATTCTCGCCTGTCTTTTTTTATACCAAATATAGATTCCAGTTATTGTCAATAGAATAATAGCTAAACCAAATACACAAACAAAAATTTGGTAGGGTAATCCCCAAACATTCGCCATATGTAAAGCAGCTAACCAGCAGGTAATCGTATCACCGGATTTTTCACCCGTTGGCAAAAATAGCTTTACCAGTTTGCCATTAGCTCCATCAAAATAGATATGTGATGATGCTGATTTATTAGTAATATCGCGATCAGTTCTGATGCTATATTGATACAGTCCAGTTGTCGGGTGATAACTGAAACTTTGTTCATCGATGATTTTGAAGCCTTTTAATTGGGCTTGTTCTGCGACTAATTGCCTGCCGATTTGATAGCCTGTTTTAAAATCAATCATAGGATCTGGCAGAGGATTTGCCAAATTAGGCACAGGATAGTTTTCATATTCGGTCATGTCGAAAAATAGCTTCATAACCGGTTGATAAATAGTCGCATTCATGTTCAACAATACCGCTGACCAGGCAAATATAAATAACATTAACCATAGCCATAAGCCACCGGCACGATGCAAATCGAAATGCAAGCGTTGCTTTGAACTAGGCCATTTGATTTTCCAGGCGATTAGCCAGCGTTGCCAAAAATTGGGCTGTTTTGATTTTACCTTAGATAAAATATTAATAGGTGTAGAGCACTTAACAGAGTTGAGCGATTTTTTTCGTATAGGGAAAGTCAGATAAAAACCAACAAAACAATCAATAGTCCAAATGGTAGCTGCAATACCGAATAGCCATAAACCGGTTCCTCCCATGAGTAATGAATAGTGTAGTTCGTATATAAAAGGCAGAATATTGTTACGGTTTAGAGGCCAATAACCAATCGGTGCTGCTATTGTCTCCTGGACAGTAATAATGGATTCGCCGGTGTAGGGATTCAGATTTACTGGTGTTATAGCGTAAGGTTTATTGGTTTCTGGATTAATTTTGGGTTCTATGAACGCTGTAAACACTTCGCCTGGTTGTCTTTGCAGATTTAATGAGTCGATACGTCCATTAGGCTCTAACATTAAAGCTTTATCTCTTAGTTCTAAAGGATCAAGCATGGGTTTGGTCTGGATAGCCACTTGACAGGATGGATTAAGCCAGTTATTTAGTTCATGGTAAAAAGTCAGAATACTGCCTGTTAAGCCAGCTATAACTAAAAAGAAACTGATAAATAACCCTGCATAGCGATGGATTAGCAGCCAAAAATGACGTGACATTTATTATTACCCTTGACGTTATAGTTTTCTTGTTTTGTAGAAATTTTTTGGAGTCGAAAAGACTTTTTTATTGGTAAAAAATCAACAATGGCGGAATGATATTTTTCAAATAAGCTTTTATTTATACTGTTTCCCAAGTAGTACCTACTTAGGAAACATTTAAAAATATAAGAATATTTAGGTTAATATTTTGATGATATTAAAACGATCTGACTGGGCGAACTGCGGCATGATAAGTACGATCGGCATCAGGACCTCTATAGCCACTAAAGCTTGGTATACCTGGGTATTGAAACACTTCCAGCCAGGCATAAGCTTTACTGCTAAAAGAGGAAGTCCAGTAAAATGTTCCCGTCGCGTTAATTAAGTCCTTGTGTTGAAACAGCACATCAATTTCGTTGCTGGTAGGTACGCGCCAATCTGAATAAGCTTGTCCTGCGGCATCATAATTTGCGCTGTTTTTCACTGCTGTTTGCGCATCATTAAAGGAGTATGTACTGGGTAAATCTTGATTGGCAGCAATCAAGCCATGTTGCCCCCCGTTTGTAAGGCTAACAATAATCCCACCTTGGTATGGTTGACCAATTCTTGGATTATCAAACAGTATTGATCCTGTAGTTAATGTTTCCGATGCACTTAAATTGCTGGCATTGACACTCACTGACCCTCCACCGCCAGCGTTACTGCTAAAGTTAAAACTCCACTGCGTTTGCGGATCATTATTTAGTGTCAATTGAACGAATTCGCCTGGGTGCTGAGTAGTATCAATTGGAATTTCATAACACGGGTTATTGGCATCAGTGCTAGAACAGTTGCTACTGCCGCCATTGCCTTTTGGATAGACATGGTATAGAGCATTGGTAGCCGTACTATCGGCGGGAACCCAAACATAGATCCGATAAAGATGATTACCGTAGTTTTCTGGTTCATTCCAGGTAACGGTAGTGTTAGTCCCGCCCGGAAGCGAGACCTTAGATGCCGGAATTTTGTCAGCGTTTGCAGAATTAATCGCCAGTACGGATATTGCCAGTGGCAATAATAAATAGCGGTTCATTGGTTGTATTGTCTTCATATCATTTACTCATTAAGTGATAGCTGTGGGAATGTATACGCCATTAAGCCTGGCGTTAGGGCTGGTTGAGTGTTTGCCATACCATAGAGGAGGTTGAACAGCAGACAAACACTCTTTAAACTCTTGCTTAAGGACTGTCTCTAACTAACAACACGCCATGAAGTTCGGTCTGTGAACGATACCAATGATTTTGAAAACCGCTGCCACCAGTCCATGCACTTTTTGCGGGTTGTAAAGCAGGTGTACCGGACCAAATAAGTAAAGTCGGCATATTTGGGAAGATAGCCAGATTTACTTGTGGATTGACACAGCCACGCTCGGCAATGCTGGCAAGCTCTTTTATATTAGGCAAGCGCCAATTGCTATTACTTGCAAAAGTGCTGGCGGCGGCCTTTTGCAAAGCTGTTTGCCAGTTTGCCAAGGCACTGGAGCCGGTACAAGTGCTGCCATTCCATGTATAGCCCTCTAAACAGCGTTTCCAGATCAACCCTGTTTTAGTGTCTAAAGCAGTACCGTTGGGGTTAATAACAAAACGACTGGTCGGGGTCGTTAAATAATTGCTCGCCCAACAGGTTTGAGGGAGAGCTTGAGCATTGCCGACATGCAAGGCAGCCAGCAATAGCAGATTCAATAATGTTCTTTTCATAGCTTGGTTCCTTTTAAGGAAAGTGTGCAGTATTTTGGTAAATGATATAGAGACTGAGGCTACTAGCTTAGTTGCTAACCAACCTGATTTGTGCATTACCAACATAGTAGCCAAAGTCGTCATCGACAAAGCCCAAAGTCGAATAAAATATCCAAACACGAGGGGCACTGGGTATGTAATCGCCCGGACTTACCGTGGAAGAAATAGTAAAATAGGCTTGAGTATTTAAAAAATAAGTTGGGTCAGGACCTTTTGAATTGGTATAGTCTTCCAAGTCAATCAGCTCTTCTATTGTCGGTAGTCGCCAGCTGCTTTTACCGCATAGTTTCAGAGCATTGACAGCATTGATATAGCTGTAGGAATCGCAATTAATATTACCAGTGCAACTGCCACCATCTTGGATACCGACAGAACCACCATTGGTAGCTGGATTGGGATTGTAGTAAGTGTAAGTGTTCAACGCATCACGGAGACCACCATCGTTGGTTCTCACTTCCCAAAGCAGACCAGTGACATTATCGCGAGTACACGCCCAAGCAGTGGCCGCCGAACCCGGGGGTGCGCTGCTGGGCAAGTCAGTGCCATTGTTGGCAACTTTGGTATAATCGAATCCGGCGCGTCCGGTACCAAACTTAAGCAACTGACCAGCACTCGCCAGTTTATCGCGGCCGTATTCGGCATCTTGGCGAGGATAAAGTGTCAACGGACACCCCAAACCATTAGCTGTGTTACTGCAGTATTGCCAGCCAGTATCATTTAATTGCCCATAACAGGCGGATGGTGTACTCATTGGTGAGCTAGTTAACTCTGTGGTGGTACCGCTAAAACGTACCGAAATTTTATGCACTGCATTATTGCGAAAGCTGTTCGGTGGTATAAAGCTAAAACCATATTTGCCATCACCCTTGCCCTGCGCCAACAAACTGTTAACAAGAGTATTAGCCGTCAACGTGGTCAGCAGGGTTCTGGTTGTCGCGGTAACATCGTACACTTGGACTTGCAGGCGTGTGGTTGGCTTGGCACTGTCCCATGCCCAGCCGGTAATGGCTCCACAGGTAGCGGCCGTCAGAGTACCCTGCAATACTGCCTGGGCAGGAACAGTCGTTACCAGCAACAAGGGTAGCAGCCAAGGAATTAAATGTTGTGTTGTCGCCCTTGATTTACGGCAACCCATTAAGGTTAATAGCGAAATGTTCATAATAGTCTCTGGTTGGTTAATAATACCTAACCCTGCTACAACAGGATTAAGCTGGTTTAAATAGGGATCGTCAACGTCAATACTGTAGGGTGACAGATCCGATAAACATGCGGGGTGTCCCATAAACACCAAAGGCTTCGCCAATTGGACCATAGTCTGTGGCAGTAAAGTGGTCAATGGTGTAACCGGTGAAATAGCGTTTATCCAATAAATTATCGACGTTTAATTGCACGATGACTTTGGCATCACCCAGATTGCGGCTATAACTGGCCATCAGGCGAACCGTCTCATAAGCGGCAACGTGATGGATTTCCACTGGCGTACAGCAGGCTAGCTGATAATCGCTATAATTGATGCCTGCACCCACGGTAAAGCCGCGCAGCATCGGTTGCGATTCAAAGTTATAGGTACTCCAGAACGAAGCGGTATTGGCAGGGATACCAGGAAACTGCGAACCCGGGCGTCCCAAAATACCGTAGCCACTATCTTGGATGGTGGTTTTAGTGATCACGACATTGGTATTGGCAAAGGTGGCAATAGCTTTCCAGCCGGGCAATATTTCTCCCTGAATATCCAGCTCTGGTCCTTGGCTGCGAACTTCGCCAACAACCAAAGAACAGGCTGCGCCCTCACACAAATGAGTGCGATCAGGATCGGGGACTGCGATATTGGTTTTGTACAGATCGTAATAAGCTAAAGTGGCTCGTAAACGACCCTCAAAAAACTCGGTTTTGGCACCAATTTCATATTGTCTGGCACTGGTTGCCGGAATCGGTTTGGCTGTAGTCGGGCCTTCATAAATAAGCCCTGTTGCATTGGCACCAAAACTTTCTACATAATTGGTATACAGACTCAACCAATTTTTGGGTTGCCATAACAGACCAAATCTGGGGGTCAAGGCATCATTGACATAAGCAACAGCCGATGTGCCTGAATAGCCTTGGGTATTTAATGATTGATGTAAGTATTGATAACGGATTCCGCTCATTACATGAAAATTGAAAGGCAATTTAATCTGATCTTGCAGATAAGCCCCGTATTGATCGGTAATTTGATTAGAGTAGCCAACGGTATACGGTGAAATAGGTGGTGGCACAAAACTGACATGCACTGGATCCAAGGCATTCACACCCGGGCGTGTCTCATGACTGGAATAGCCACTGAAGCCGTTAGTGGAAAGACGATAATAATCACCACCGATTAGCAACGTATGTTTAAGCGCAAACGTGTCAAAATGTCCGGTTAAATCTAAATTAGTCGCGTAAGTATTATTTTGACTTGCCGTTACAATACGGCGACTATGAATGAACAGATTACCAATATCTTGACCTTGCAGCGGATCAGGAAAATACAGGTCGGCGTTGGTTGCAATCTGATTGACCGAAAACTGATGTTTAACCGACCAGTCATCATTGAATTGATGTGACCAGTTGAAATTGCCAAAATAAGTCTCCTGTGTTATTGGAGACAGTTCACCAAAATTAGCACTGGGTGAAATATTCAACATCGGATTGCCGTTATAAAGTGGAATATAACCACTGTCCCAGCCGTTATTGTTGTGGTCATATTCTAATTGCAGACCAATTTTGGTCTTAGGGCTGACGATCCACGTTAACGAAGGTGCTATAAACATGTCATTGGTATAGACAAAATCCCTAAACGAATTGCTGTTCTGATAAGAAGCATTTAGTCGATACAGCAAGTCTTTGTGATTACCTACAGGTCCGGTAGTATCTAGGGTCGTTCGGTACATATCGTAAGAACCAAACTGTTGAGTGAGTGAATGAAAGGGGGTCGCTTGCGGCTTTTTGGTTACTACATTAATCATGCCGCCAGGTTCGACCTGACCATACAAAATGGCGGCAGGACCTTTTAGTACTTCGACACTTTCAACATTGGCAAACTGTCGACTGGCGGAGCCTGACTGTAACCTAAAGCCATCTCGGAAAAATGTTTGGGAGGCAAAACCACGTAAAACAGGCGTTAAATAATTAATGCCAAAATTATTATTATGCGCCAGCATAGTTACCCCACTGACATTCTGTAATGCCTGATCAAGAGTAATAACTTGCTGATCTTTTAATACCTGTTTGGAAATAACTTGAATATTGAGTGGGGTTTCCATAACAGGGGTATCGGTTTTGGTTCCCGCAGTCGCGTTAGGTATTACATAATTTGGGTTATAGGGATCATCAGGCGCATATTTGTAGCGGGTTTTACCAACTACTTTTACTGTAGGTAAGACAGTGTTAGCCTGTTTGGCACTCGATTTCTGAACGACTTCAGGCTTTACTGATATGTTATTGGTATCTATTGTGAATACCAAACCGGAACCGCTTAGCAATCGTGATAACGCAACACTGAGCATATAATGCCCTTTTAAGGATGGAGCCTTGTGACCTTCAACGCTTGAGGCTGTATAAAAGATAGATCTTTGGGATTGTGCCGCAAGCTTTTGCAGTGCTGGACCTAAATCTTGGGTGTTAATGTCAAATTGGTAGAGGTTCTCTTCTGCTTGAATAACATTAGTCGTGAGGATTAAAGAATTAATCAGAAGAAATTGCTGTAAAATTTTCATTGCCCGGTATTAATTTCAGTGTTGTCATCAAATGAGACGCAACAAGAAAAAAAAACCGCCAAATTAAATAAGGCTATCTAAAAAATCTTAGAAAATTCTGGCAAATGTTGCAGAATTATTAAGTTTAGCCAGGTTGGTAGACTTTCACTTCTGATTGAAGCATGCCAATCCGACCGATTAACCAGTAATGTATTTAGTCAATACAATTAAGAGTAATATCAGTTAATTTTTTTTATTCAAAAATATAGTTGCGTCTTTAAACACAGTTATTTAAGGCATATAACGCATTTTTTATTAAAAATATTCCCAAAATCCATCAGGATGCCTGTATTATCGTATTTTTCATCATTGGCATGAACAATGCTTAATCGCTCATTGCAACACTAATTCTTTCATCTTTAGTAGAATAATGAGAACAATTTATGGTAAATAAACCTTTTATTTTCGCTGTATCCTTGGCTATGTCTATTGCTAGTAATCTGGTCGTTCAACAGACTGTTGCTGACACGACAGTGGTTAATAACAGCTCAAGTCAGTCGTTATTAATTAATGCCCCTCTGCTTTTCGATGGTAACCAATTTCTAACCGGACAAGCCATCCTCGTGCAAAACGGCAAGATCGTCCAAGTAGCACCACTCAACGAAATTTCCGTTGGTGATGCCCGTCAAATCAATGTTCCAGGTGGTACGATCCTGCCAGGATTCATCGACATGCATACTCACCACATCCTCAATAAAGTGCCGGTGCGAAGAATGTTGGAACACGGAGTAACCACGGCACGTGATTTAGGTGGCCCAGTGAATCCAGTTTCCATCAAGCAACCGTACCAGTTGCGCCAGCTTACCTCAGGCCCTATTCTTTCAAAGCATAGCGGCTACCCCAATAATGTCTTTCCTGGTTCAGGCATTGAAGTTAAGAATCCTACAAACGCAAGAGCAATTGTCGATTCGCTGATTGCTAAAGGCGCCAGTGTTATCGCGGTGTCTTTAGAAGAAGGAGGAGAACAAGGCGCACCCTGGATGTTGCATGAACCGATCCCTGCTGATCACTGGCCTACTTTAAGCGATGATGAACTCACTGCTATCATCGATCAGGCTCATAACGTCCACCATGTTCGCGTAGTGGCCTATTTAGGGAACGAAATCGCCGCGCAACGCGCTCTTTCTTTTGGTATCGATGAATGGGCACATATGCCCTGTGAGTTGCTTTCGACTGATGCGATTAGCAGTGCCGTATCCAAAGGCGTGGCAATCGACGGAACCATTGATACAGAAGCACAATGTGCGGGCGTTCATGAAAATGCCGTAGCGTTTTTAGGGGCTGGGGGCAAGTTATTTTACTCTACTGACATGGGTCATCCTGATATTCCGCACGGTATCGATGCTCAGGAAATTCATATGGAACTCCATGCTGGAATGCACAGTGGTATGAGTTTTCCTGTTGCAATCACTCAAGCGCTTGTCTCTGCGACTAGCGCAGCAGGCAAATACCTTGGTCTCGGGCAACTCGGTCAGATCGTACCCGGTGCGCCAGCCGACATCATCGTCATCGATAGTGATCCTCGGGTTAACTTCAAAGAGCTGGAATATCCAAAATTTGTCATTAAAGATGGCTTAGTCGTTATCCAAAGGGCTGCTGGTGAGTAAGATTACAAGTTATCCGTTAACATCTTAAAGAGATGCCAATAAAAAACCCGCGCAGGTAAAAACCTGAGCGGGTTTTTTAGTTTGTTTACTCAGCTAGGCTGATAACTTCTTATTTCTAACTGATTAACATTAAGCCGGCGAATCGTAACCGGTAATGTTGAAGCAATGGTATCAATGGCACTATCCAGTCTATCAATATGAAATCGACCACTTACCTTTAGTTTACCTAGTGTTTGGCTTGCTAGTCTTACTTGTATATTGTTATAACGATTAATTTCTGCCAATACTTCGTCCAGATTGCGATTATTAAAAATCAACAGACCGTTTCGCCAGGCAGTAATTGTTTCGACATTATCAGAAGCTTCCGTCACAAAATTACCATTGTTTTCATAGGACAATATCTGACCGGCAATTAGCTCTTGACTTTTATGGGTCTCGACACGAACACTACCTTCTTGTACAGCAACCACGACTTGTTTTGGCTGTAAATAAACTTCAAATTCAGTGCCTAAATCGACAATACGACCATTTCCTGCAGTGACGACAAAAGGTCGATCAGTTTCGTGAACAACACTGAAAAAAACTTCACCACGAACTAATTCAACGGAACGCCGCCAAAAACTCAGATGAGTTTTTATTTCAGTGTCACCATTTAATTCTAGACGCGAACCATCTTCAAGAGTAACAACATAACGATTGCCGCGCTCGGTTTTATAGTGTGCATCAATACCATACCAGCCATCCGGTCTAAAACCAGTAAGCCCTATAACTAGCAATAGCGAAACTGTTATCGAGAATAATATCGACTGTTTTTGTCGATAACTAAACTTTGAACGATAACTTAATGCGTGTTGACGACTTGGAAAATCAACCCCTTTAAAACGGTTAAGTATTAGCCATTGAGCATCGAAGTGAGCATATAATTTAGAGTGCTCGGGATTTTGTGTAACCCATTCCAAAAACTGTTGCTTATCATCCAGAGAACAATCTTTAGAACGTAATTTTAGTACCCAATCTATAGCTTCTTGTTGTGATTTAACCTTTGTTTTTGAAAGAGGCATGATACCCTGGAACTAGATAATGGTGACTAAAAGAATTTTAATAACGTTAATAGTATAACGTTTCAGATTCAAAAAGCCGCCCAGAAAAGACAATACAAGCATAGAGGATGATAGCAAATTATCGATAACAACTGGAGAATCGTATCCTGCTTAATTGTTCAGACTATTTAAAATATGATGAGTCGCTTCTTTGACACGCCTCTCAGAATTGCGTATTGATATACCCAGTCTCTGGGCTACTTCGAGATGGGATAATCCTTCCAGACGATGAAGTATAAATGCATAACGAGTCAATTCAGGCAGACTCATCAATAACTGGTTAAACTGTTCAAGTTCTTGACAATTAGCTAAATTATCTTCAGGTGACGTTTTATGGTCTATTATGCTCTCTATCTCTTCCTGTAATTTTGATTCTAGACAATGAAAGCGTTCTCGGGTGGTTTGTCGACGATGATAATCAATACTCAGATTGAGTGTTGTTTTATATAAGAACGCTCGTGGATTTTCAATCTGCTCAGGACTAGGATGCTGTAGTAAACGCAAATAGGCTTCTTGTACCAAATCTTCTGCATTCTGGCATCCGGAATGTTGCCAAGCAAATGCAAGCAGCTCTTTACCATGAGTTCGAAACAGAAAATCGAAAAATCGTTTACGGGTTGGCATATTCTAATTTGGAATAAAAAAATTAAGCATAGCGACATCAATATTTAATCTAAAAAAACAGATCTTTCTGATAAATAATTGTTACGCACTTAATTATTAAATGCATAAATCGCACCAATAAAGCCTAATTAACTTATTCGATATAAAATTTTCTTTACAGTGTTGATACCATAAAAAATTTTATATTATCTGCAGGATAAAATGTCGGAACAAGAAGTTAATCTGAGGGAATTTAAATTCGATGCAGGCGTTGTTACACATGGTAAACGTCAGAGACATAGAGAGATCACAAGGATAACCTATTAAATACGCGATGCTCAACTTTAAAATAAATTGAAGACAAGACCGCAACTCCAGTAAAGTTGTTCTACCAAAAGCAACGTTTTCGGGAGAACGGTCATGTCAGTAGAAGACTTTATCATTTGTGTATACTGTTGTGTAGATGATATTTGCTCAGCTATGGTTTGCGAACCCCTTAGAAGACGAGGATTTAGTCCTAAACTAAGCGATGCAGAAGTTATCACGATGGAGATTGTCGGCGAATTTATGGGCAAAGATCACGATCAAGGTATCTGGCGATATTTTCGTAACCACTGGCATGACTGGTTTCCGCACTTGGGATCGCGTGCTAATTTTGCTAAACAAAGTGCAAATTTATGGGTTCTAAAAAAGCGATTACAAGATTATATCGCTTGGAATACAGGAGCAATGGATGATTCTATTCATTTTGTTGATGGCTTCCCTATGCCTATATGCCAATATGTTCGAGCATCGAGTAGTCGATGTTTCAAAGGCGAGGCCGCGTTCAGCTATTGTGCGGCGAAAGATCAGAAATATTATGGATTTGAAGGACATGTGCTGATCAGTTTTGACGGTATCATTTGTGGTTATGCATTGACTGCGGCTAATGTCGATGAGCGCGAAGTCTTACCTCAAATGGCGATCGGTCTGCACGGGTTACTCATTGGTGACAAAGGCTATATCAGTCCTCGGCTAAAACAGGAATTATTACTGCTGGGAATTGATTTACAGACACCTTTACGGAAAAACATGCAGGATTTGAGACCCCAAGCGTATGTCAAACAATTAATGTCCAGCAGACGCTTGGTAGAAACGGTGATCGGACAGCTAACGGAACGCTTTCATATCGAAAAAGTTCGAGCAAGAGATACCTGGCATTTTGCTAACCGATTTATTCGTAAACTGCTTGCTCATACTATGGCCTGTTTTCTAGGAAAACTAATGGGTCATTCAACACTGCTTTTTGAGGCATTAGTTGAAATTTAAAAGTTGAGCATCGCGTTATTAAATAAAACAAACATCAACTTCTACAATAGTTCAGATCGATTATTGTTCGCAAAACCTAGAACCTTGATGGAATCAATAAAAATTAAATTTTAACAATCCAATTAAGTGATATCACGCAGTTAATGTGTGATATCACACAGTTTGCCATTATCTATCCAACGGCAAACTTCAATTAATACCTATTGAGAAAGTGTTAATTAAGTTTCGGCATGATTTATGCTAAAGGTAGTTAATTGCATCTTTGTACCTCTTAGTCAATGTTCATCTTTTCACCTGATTCAGCCACTGACTTAATACAACAATATCGTGAAGAACTCTTTGGTTTTCTGATTAGCCGTGTCAGTTGCCCTGAAGCTGCCGCCGATATTTTGCAAGATGCTTTTATCAGACTGGCGCAATACCAAACAACAAACAAAATTAATAACCCAAGAGCTTTTTTATACAAAGTAGTCGGTAACCTAGCAATCGATCATCTGCGCAAAACCCAGCGCGAACAAGCTTACTACACTGACTCAGAAGAATTACTTGAGCAAATCGATACGACTTGCTGCCCTGAAAGACAACTTTACAGTCAGCAACAACTTATCCATTTGCAACAGACGATTGCTGAATTACCTCCACGCTGTCAGGAAATATTTATTCTGCATAAATTTAAAAACTATCCTTATTCACAAATTATGCAGGAATTAAATATTGCCGAAGGCACTGTACTAAAACACATCATCAAAGCCATGACCTATTGTCGGCAACGAATGCTGGAGCTAGAAGCAGAGAACGAAAATGAACTTTAATAAGCTGCCCAATTACTAAAAAGAATGGATAATAATGGTGACTTATGTCGTCATATTATAAAACCTTACCAAGCTTATTAATGTCACAGTCTCAACTATCTCCAGCAGAACGCCAAGCCATTGAGTGGCAGGCAATACTAAGCTCAGACTTGGTCAACGAGCATCAGCGTCATGAATTTGCCGAGTGGTTAAACGAATCCACCGATAATCAAAAAGCCTGGCAGGCTATCAATCAATTCTGGACTGGACTAGATAAGCTGACTTGGGCGGATATAAACAATAAACAGCGCTGCCCTACCCTAACACTCAAACCCTCTTTAGCCGTCAAACAACGCCCAACTTATTACAAAATCGGCTTGGCGATGGCAGCTTCAGTGCTTCTGTTGGTGGCAAATATTCGCCAACAATTAGACTTTTATCTGGCAGACTACCATTGCAATGCGGGTCAGCAACAACAAATCAGCCTAGCAGATGGTTCTAAAATATTGCTGAATACTGAAAGTGCCCTGTCGGTAAATTTTTCCGAGCATCAACGCTTGATCACCTTGCACCAAGGCGAGGGCTATTTTAAAGTAGCCGCTGATAGTAGCAGACCATTTGTCGTTAAAACCGATGCCGGACAAGTTCAGGCTTTAGGTACCGCCTTTGATGTCAAACAACAGCAACAGGAAGTAAGTGTAACGGTCTTTGAACATGCCGTAAAAATTACCACGGCAAGCGGCGAACAGAAAGATAAATTACTAGAAAGCGAGCAGATTATTTTTACTCGAGATGGCTTCAAAGCACTCAATCATGCCAATTTACAACGAGCAGCCGCTTGGCATCAGCAAATCATGGTATTTCAGGATAAACCGCTGGCAGAAGTGGTTGCCGAACTGGACCGATACCGACCAGGAAAAATTATGATTATTGGTGATGCGGTTAAAAAATTACCCATCACCGGCGTCTTCGGTATTGCAGACAGTGATATTGCCTTGCAGACTCTTCAACAAAGTTTACCTGTTAAAATCACAAAATTTACTAACAACCTTATTATTATCTCTACAAAATAAACTCAGCTGCAATTTTTTGGAATAATTTTTTCAAAAGAGAATGGATACTCTGTTTACTTCCTGTCGTCTTATCACTGACTAACCTGTTGCTTTAAGCGTAAACGCTGACGCAAGAAGATGTTTTCAATGGATTAAACTCACTGGTGATTAGATGATTAACGAATTTAAATCAGCCAAAGTATTATTGGCTTCAAAAAATACTCAACAGCCTACCTTTATTTTATCGCCCAAAAAGCAATCATTTCCTATCACAATCACCGGCGTCTTTGCGGGTATGTTACTATTGACAGCTACCCCCCATTCAGTAAAGGCTAATCAGCCAATAACTTCAACAGAAAAAATACTAACTTATGCTATTTCAGCAGGCTCTCTGTCTGACAGTTTATTGACATTCTCCCAAACCAGCGGACAAAAAGTGTTATTCGATGCCAACTTGGTTCGCGGTTTAAACAGTAAGGGCTTACAAGGTCAATATACCTTTCAACAAGCCCTGCAAACTTTACTGATCGGTACTGGTTTGCAAGGAAAAATTACAAACACTGGCAGCATCACTCTGGAAAAAGCCAACAAATCCTCAACCAATCAAGCATTAACTGATCAGAGTACCATATTACCCACTGTAAAAGTAATCGGAAAATCATCCTACGACGTTAAAGACCCCTATAACGAAGACTATGTTTTGCCCAACGCAACTGCCGGCACCAAAAACGATACACCTATCATGGAAACCCCATTGAATATTCAAGTGATTTCCAAACAGGTGTTGAAAGATCAGCAAGTCATTCGGCTAGATCAGGCTTTAAAAAATGTCAGTGGTGTAACTACCGATTCCTTCTCGAATTACAGTTTGGGAGGCACTAATCAAACTATTACCTTACGAGGCTTTGCTTCCCAATCCTATTTACGCAATGGTTTCCGCCTGCAGGAAGGTGCAGGACAACGTGAAATGGCTAATGTGGAAAGCGTAGAAGTACTCAAAGGACCTGCGGCGATATTATATGGTTTGGTCGATCCAGGTGGGATAGTCAACGTAACCACTAAACAACCGATGGCAACCCCTTATTATGCTGTCAACCAACAGTTTGGCTCCTTTAATCTCTATCGGACCACTATAGATACTACTGGTCCCGTCTCTAACAATAAGGATATCTTGTATCGAATGAATATGTCTTATGAAAATAGCGGTTCATTCCGAGATTATGTTAACAATGATAAGTTGTTTTTAGCTCCTATCCTGACATGGAATCTATCTGCTAGAACTCAGGCAACTATCGAAATGGAATACGATCACTCCAATATAGGTCTGGATTATCAATTTGATCCTACTTTAAATGGACAATTTATTAAAATACCCCGCAATCTCAATTACAGTGGGCCAAATGGCGGTACTAACCAGAACGAAAATATTTTCGTTGGTTTTAACTGGTCACACCACTTTAACGACGATTGGAAAATAAAACACAGTATCTCGATCAGTCAAAATGGCATGAATAGACCAGGCGGTATCGCTCTCTTTACGCCCCAATATTCACCGAGTGCCAATCAGGTCACACAAGCATTGTATGATTACAATCATCAGTACGATACTTATGCAACCAATGTTGACTTAACGGGGCAATTTACCACCGGATGGCTAAAACATACCCTATTAATGGGAGGAGATTACTATCGCAAAGACTACGCATTAACAAGGTTGAGTAGTTACAATAACAATTACCCTGTTGGACTTAACTTCGTCAATATTTATAACCCCGTTTTGGGTCCCACTGGCTTGACTATTGATCCAAACTCCTATTATTCCGAATTCGAGCACACCGATCAATACGGTCTTTATCTGCAAGATCAGATCAAATTACCCTACAATATTCATTTTACCGGCGGGATGCGTTACCAATATTTCAATCAGCAAAGTGGTGGACAAGACAATAGCGTTCCAGTGGTGTTCGCAACCAACAACCAGACTGCCGACAAAATCACTCCTCGTTTTGGTCTCTTATGGCAAGCACAACAATGGTTAAGCCTGTACAGTAATTATGTTGAAAGCTTTGGACCTAATACTGGCACCGTCTACCCAAACACATTGGCTCCTCCTTCAGGTGCTCAACAATGGGAAGTAGGTACCAAGACTGAATTTTTCAACGGGCGTCTACGTGCCACGCTGGCCTATTATGACCTGACCAAAAATAATATTGCCACCGCTGACCCGAGTGTTGCTCATGGACCCAATTATGTGGTTATCGCCGGTGCCGTTCGTAGCCGTGGACCGGAGCTAGACATTCAGGGAGAAATTATGCCGGGTTGGAATATCATTGCGACTTATACCAATACCGACATAATGGTTACCCGCTCAAATGATCCCTATCCAGTACAAGGTAGCCGGTATTACGGAGTACCCAGAAATATGGGCAGCCTTTGGAACACCTTTGAATTCCAGAATGATACCTTAAGTGGTTTCAAAGTGGGCGGCGGTGTCACCCTGCGAGACGATCAACTCGCTTATACTGGCGGAGGACCCAATATTACTGTTCCGGGTTATGGCACCATTGATTTGTTGGCAGCCTATAGTCAAAAAGTGGGTAAATCTAAAATAACAGCACAACTAAACATCAACAATCTTCTGGATAAATATTATCTGACTGGAGCGGCATTTGCTGCACAACCTGCGGCGACTGGTTTTGATGGTGGCTATGTTGGTTTCGGCGCACCGCGCACCCTAATGGGTTCAATCAGAGTGGAGTTTTAATTGACGACCAATCACATGAGCATGAGTAATTTTTTCAAATAATAGTGCGATTCAATCAAGTTGAAACGTCTTATTACCATAGAAAATATTTAACGCTAAAAAAACGCAAAACATGACACGTCACTTCTGGGTATTGATACATCGCTATGCAGGGCTTTACATGGCATTTTTCCTGATTGTTGCCGGACTGACCGGTAGTATTCTGGCTTTTTATCATGAAATCGATCACTGGTTGAATCCTGAACTTCATAAAGTTGCCATTCAACAGCGAGCTATGCTAGACCCATTCGAATTGCGGGAGCGCGCCAAGGCTTTGGTTCCAAAGGCTCATATTAATGAAGTACGTTTCTTGCGTGAACCCGGAGAAGTTTATTCAGTCATGCTCATGCCAGCTACGGATCCAGCTACCAATAAACCGTATGATCTGGCATATAACACACTGCGCTTAAACCCTTATAGCGGTGAATTGATTGAGTTCAGCAAAGAAGGCAGTTATTGGCCACTTACCCGTAAAAATATCTTAAGCTTCATCTATGCCTTGCATTATCAATTGGCATTAGGTGACTTTGGCATGTGGTTATTTGGTATCGCGGCATTAATTTGGACTCTGGATTGTTTTGTCGGCTTTTACTTAACTTTTCCGGTAAATAGAAAACGCGCGCAATTGCCTGAGAACAGTCCACCCAATAAAAAAACATTCTGGTCACGTTGGGCTATAGCCTGGAAAATCAAATGGTCTAGCTCAACTTACCGAGTCAATTTTGATTTACATCGTGCCGGTGGCTTATGGACTTGGATCATGTTATTTATCTTTGCATGGTCATCAGTTGCATTTAACCTAGGCAAACAAGTTTATCAACCGGTCATGCAAACCTTGTTTGCCATGCCTGACTTTGAAACCTTTCCCATTGGCACACTGCCACAACCAAGGCCTATTCCAGTACTTGACTGGCAAACAGCCCACTCCATGGGTCAGCGACTGATTGCGGAACAGGCCGAAAAATTTGGCTTTAAAATACTTGCAGAAGACTGGCTGATGTACGACAGCTCCAGAGGATTGTTTAACTATCAGGTGAGAAGCGATCAAGATTTTCTTGATGAAGGCGGTATCACCTCGATATATTTTGATGGTGATACTGGTGCTTTGGTCGGCACGGATTTGCCATCAGACCGTAACATTGGTGTTTCCATTACTTACTGGCTGGTCAGTCTCCACATGGCGCATGTTTTCGGATTACCCTATCAAGTTCTGGTCTGCTTGATGGGATTGGTAATCGTTATGTTGTCGGTTACCGGCATTTATATCTGGCTTAAAAAACGTCATGCCAGACAATTTTCTAAATTACGCAACGCATCCAGAAATCAATAGTAATCGAAGCACTTGGAATATACAGATACTCATCACTTTTTTGCAAAACTTGTTAAGGATTTTTTATGAAAGCGCAATTAATATTTTTCGTATTATTGTTGTCAGTCAATTCTGTGCATGCTGGCAGTCTGATTAACGGTAGTTGGACACCAAGCCATTGTAACCAAAAACCGGACGCTCCCGTTATAAACGATCAAAATGTTGAAATTTTTAATAAAAGCGTAGCGGCTATTAATCAATGGCAACAACAATCTAAAAGCTATTATGAGTGCCTTATTAATGAAGCCAATGCTGATAATAATATTATCGCTAACAGTGCCAACCAGGCTCAAAGGGCTTTTCATGATGCCGTTGAGAAAATGAGTAATGAAGTTGATAGTGCCAAAAAGAAACTAGAAAGCAAGTAATTTTTTATCTATTACTCATCAAATACAGTCTATATTATAAAAATCAACTAAGTTTACAAACTTTATCAGAAAGATCAAGCGAATTGCTCTTTAAAGCCTTTGCCTCGATCTGGGGAACTATCCTTAAAAATTTTTAGCTTTTGTGGATATAACGCTATGAGTTGATATTCCCTAAAAAATATTGTTATTTAGGTCCTGTGCAAAGTTGCCAATTTAGTTAAATATCCAAACCTTATCGTTAAGTATGTTATTTCACACAGTCATTGTGGCATATGACACACTTATCCCATCAATTAATGAAAAAAACGGCTTTTATATAAAAATTCATATGGCATAAATTTAGCTTTAATCTGTTATTTACTCGATTAAACGTTTTTTATGGCTTATGAGCCTCAATATCAAGATCCTTTACCAACAGTATTATAAAGAACTTTTGTATCACTTGATAAGTTATGTGAACTGTCACGATACTGCGCAAGACTTAGTCCAAGAAAGTTATCTGGTATTAGCACGTACTACTAATAAAATTGAGCATCCTCGCGGATTTTTATACCGTACTGCCAGTAATCTTGCGCTGGATTACCTGCGCCACCAAAAAATTATTGCCCGTCATCAGGAAATGGGGCAACCTAACAACCCTGTCGAACAATTTTCTGTTGAAAACGCTATTGATAATGAACAATGGCGCGCACTGCTTTACCAAACGATTGCTGAATTACCGTCGCGTAGCCGAGATGTTCTCATTCTCAATAAATTACATGGTTACAGTTATCGAGAAATTGCCCGATTATTGTCTATTTCTGAAAGTGCAGTAGAAAAACATCTAGTTAAAGGTTTAATACATTGCCGACGACATTTAGCTAAAAATGACTATCGTTTCATTAATTCAGATTGAGATATTAACACTCGTTAAACGTCTTATTGATATGTCTTAACTTTAAAGATATATAATATACGCATGCACAAGCCAAATTCTGACAGCTCAACAAACGACACTGAGGCAATCACAGAACAGGCTATTACCTGGTTTGTAAGATTACGTGCTGAATCGGTAAGTGCGGCTGAGCGAATGGAATTTAATAACTGGTATCAGACCAATGATGCCCATCGTTGCGCCTATGCCGAAATCACGGTCTTATGGAACGATAGTGACTTTAACCAGCAACTTGAGAACACTAGATTATCAGCGCCAATAAGGCAATTAAAAACCCGCTGTAATCATTGGCTACCCATATTGAGTATGGTTGCCAGTATCGCCTTGATTGCGATTATTATTAGACCTGGTTTAAGCTGTTTACAGGCTGATTACTGTACCGATATTGGCGAAATAAAAACGGTATCGCTTGCAGATGGCAGTTTAATCACATTAAATTCTAATACAGCAATCCGGACTAATTTCGGCAAGGACTCGCGTTCTGTGCAAATGCAATATGGCGAAGCTTATTTTGAGATTCAGCACGATGCTTCGCGTCCCTTTCTGGTTGAAGCGCAATACAGTCGTGTCAAAGTATTAGGTACCCGCTTCGTCGTTCGAGAAAATAAGCAAAACGATCAGATTGCCGTTATCAATGGTGTAGTCGAAGTCAGTCAGGGCGGTCAAAATTCTGCTATATTAAAAGCTAATGACACTATTACCGTTGATAATAAGGGTAGCAACAAAATTCCGACCTTAACAACTGCAACGTCCATTGCCTGGTTAAAAGGTAAAGCCGTTTTCAATAATGTAGCACTCAGTACCGTCATCGAAGAAATTGGACGCTATAGATGCGGCGCTTTAGTATTTAAAAATAATACCTTAAAACAGTTAAAAGTCAGTGGTCGTTTTGATATAACCAATACTGATAAAACTTTAGAGTCTCTACAACAAACATTGCCCATCAAAATTTATCGTTTTTTACCCTGGTTAGTAATCATCGGTTAATCAATTTTTAGTTATGATAGTTGGTTTAAAAATTGCTGTACTTAAAAACTCAAGGTGTTTTTAAGTACAGCAATTTTTACAATGTCAAACCACAACTTTTCATTCTTCGAACTTCTCTTTCGCCAGCACGGTAACGAATTACTGGCATTTGCCAGTCAACGAGTTGGCGATGCAGCGGAAGATTTGGTTCAGGAAACTTACTTACGCTTATTGCAACATGATAATCCAGAACAAATCAACAATCCCCGAGCTTACCTCTACAGACTCACCGCCAATGCAGCGATCGATTACCATCGCAAGCAATTAGTTCGTAATAATCTTGCCAAACAAGTATCTGACTTTGATAACCTGCCGTCTAAACTACCGATTCCAGAAACAACGATCGAAAGCAGCCTGTTGTTACAACGTTGTCTAGCTGCGCTGGAAACCTTGCCGGAAATACAAAGACATGTTTTTTTGCTTTACCGTGTAGATGGTTTAAGTTATGCGGAAATCGCCGAAGCACTACACATTTCCAGACGCACGGTAGAACGGCACTGTGCTAAAGCACTTGCTCACTGTTTTGCCCTGACCGAGTATGATAATACCTGATGTAGCTGCAGTTGGCTCATTATGATTTTCATATATTTCACGTTACTATATCAATCATGAATACCTCATCTGATTTTTCTCAACGCGAAATCCGGCGACAGGCAATGGCTTGGCTGATGCGTATCAAATCCTGCGATTACCAAGAAATGGAAAAGCTAGCGTTCACTAAGTGGTTACAACACCCTGCACATCAAACAGCCTATAGTGAGGCCGAAAAGTTCTGGCAACAACTGGATGGCTTAGGCAGTGTAGCTGACCAACAAATGCAGGCTGCGCGACAGTATTTATATCAACGTAAAAAATCCCGTAGTCGATTGCTTGTTTTCCGTTTGGCTTTTGTAATTGCCTTGGTTGCACTACTGGCAATAACTCCCCAAGCAAGGTACTGGATTAGCAGCGATTATTACCAGACAGCAATAGGAGAACAACGTAGTATTCAACTCAGCGATGGTTCCGAAATTGAACTTAATACTGATACGGAACTGCGAGTCAGTTACGCACTAGGACAACGAACCGTATGGCTAGAACACGGAGAAGCCTGGTTTAACGTAGTACACGATGCAAATCACCCTTTTGAAGTATTGGCTGCAGATAAAAGTATTCATGACATCGGTACACAGTTCAATGTTTATCGAGAAGGTAAACGAGTCACTATTGCCGTGCAAGAAGGCGAAGTAGGCGTAATTTCACAACGACCCCGACAAGTTTTAAACATAACAGCTGGCATGCAAACATCATCCAACGACAATGGCAAATTTGCTAAAATCGAGCCGAGCGATCTTGACCGTATAACAGCTTGGCGTAGCGGTTTAATGATTTTCAAAAAACAGCCTCTCCAAGATGTAGCACAAGAACTAAGCCGTTATCACAACGTTGCTATTAGCATTACCGATACTAGGTTAAAAACCTTATCAGTTAGCGGACGTTTCCTCACTAATAATCTCAATCAGACACTAAATACCATCGCCAATGCTTTGCCGGTAAGAATTATTCAAGGGGATAATCAGCGTATTATTATTCAGCGGAAAAATTAATAGCAGGTTAACAGTTTACCCAGATAAAACGACAACAAAAATATTTCTTCACAAATGGCGGAGTAAGCCTTCTAAAACGTTCTTATAGGTTAGATAAAACCGTATGGAGAATTTATGAATCGCTTGCCTCAACTGATCCTGTGCTTGCCAATCGCGTTGTCTGTTTGTGTCGCCAATGCTGAAGATAGAACATTTAACATTAATATCCCTGCTCAGCCACTAGCAACAGCCCTAGATGCACTAACACAGCAAACCGGCTTAAAACCCTTTTATGCAGATGGCATAATCAATGGAATACGCAGCCCATCGTTAATGGGTCGGTTAACGACTCGTCAGGCACTGGAAAAAATTCTCGCTGGCAGCGGTCTTATTTACGATTTTACTACCATTGACAGTGTGGCTATCAGACCAGGACAACAAAAAAATATCATAACTGATAAACAACAGTCTGCTACCACCTTACCTACGGTAAAAGTCGTGGGGAATTCTGTACCTAAGACGAATGAAGCCTATCCCCATCCTTATGTGGCTACCAATAGCAGTACTGCCATGAAAATGGATATTCCGATACAGCAATTACCCTTTTCAGTAAAAACAATTACTAAAGATTTAATCAAAGATCAAAATGCCATCACGCTGGAACGTACCATGGAAAATGCCAATGCTATTGCTAGTGACAATGGTTCCGGTTGGGGAGCAAAATCTTATGCTATCAGAGGCTTTGATCTTAGCAATAGGTTGCTGGTTAATGGCGTCCGTGCGACGGATTATGCGGAAATCGATCCGGCATTAATAGATAAAGTTGAGGTACTTAAAGGATCTGCAGCCAATCTGTACGGTAGAACGGAACCTGGAGGCTTGATTAATATTGTCACTCTAAAACCCGAAGAAAATTTCAAATTGTCGGCATCTCAGGGTTTCGGTTCTTATGATTTATACCGAACGACTGCTGACGTAACCGGATCTGCTAACGAAAGCAAGACGATACTTTATCGGATGATAGTTGCCAATACTAATTCCAATTCTTATCGAGATACCGTTGAAACCAACCATTTAACGGTTTCGCCGGCATTTACCTTTAAGATCTCACCAAAAGATGAAGCCTATGTCCGTTATGAACATAAAACCTTTAGAGATACCACAGACTATGGCCACCCTTTACTCCCCACTGCCTATGACCAAAATGGTAATCCCACTTCCAAATCAATCCTAAACTTAGGTAGGAATGTCGTGGTCGGTGGCTACGGTAATTTCAATGATCTGAATGAAGATAACATCCTAACTAAATGGGGCCACGAAATTACCAATCAATGGAAACTAAACACGACATTAAATTATTATAATTGGGGGCAAAAAGGCGTTGATGGCTCTTTTGGCAGTTGGAACACAAAACCCAATTTATATGATGTCTATGTGGGCAACCCTTCTAATTTTACTGGCGAAGGTGAGCATATTGAGGAGGATTTGGTCGGCAAATTTAATACCTTTGGCATAGCTCACAACAGTTTAATAAGTTATGAATATGTTAACCGATTAACGACTTATCAGGAATGGTCATGTAGTGCATCGAATCAAGGTTATACCATTGACCTTAATAATCCGGTTTATCAATCACTAGGCAACTTTAATTGTGGTTACCCTAACCCATCATCAGAATTCGGTAGTAACACCCATAATCAGTGGCAGGCATGGTCTGCACAAGACATGTTAAAACTGACAGATAAGCTTAAAATTTTGATTGGTTTCCGGCAAGATTATGCCTATGGTTCACAAAACAATTTAGGCAATTATTATGGACAATATTCGAATTCTTTAGCTGAAAACTCTAAAATTCAAGGTCGCTATGGCATTAGCTATGACGTACTACCCAACTTAGCTTTATTTGCTAATTATTCAGAAGGGTTTGGTGCCACTAATTTAGGTACTACTCTTTACAATGGCAATGCTGCAAAATCAGAGACGTCTGAACAAAAAGAAATTGGCTTGAAAGCCAAATGGCTGGACAGTAAGCTGACCACAGAATTCGCTTACTTCGATCTTCAAAAACAAAATTATGTATTGGGCGTCAACCAAACACAGCTAGGAACTACTTGCACCGCTGTTTTTTATGGCAATACTTGTTATATCCAAGCCGGTGAAATTGGCAGTAAAGGGTTCGAATTCAATGCTACCGGCGAGTTATATAATAACTGGCAAATGAATTTTGCATACGCCAACATGGATGCACAATTTTTGAAGGGCGACACTACCGGTTTTTCTAATCCGACTGGACAAAAAGTAGCCGGTATTCCTAGGGATTCAGGTTCGGCATGGCTAATGTACAAAGACCCTACCGGTTGGTCAGCCGGTTTGGGTTCTGTTTATGTCGGCGAAAGACCTTTTGATGCCCCCGTTTACCAAATGAACACCACCTTGATGCTACCTTCCTATCTTAGATGGGATGCTGTTTTAGGCTATAAATACAAAATTAATGGTCATAATTTAATAGCCCAGTTAAGTATCAATAATATCAGCAACGTCAATGCCTACCAACGTAGCTGGAACGGGTCAGGGATTATTCCTTCAGAACCCACCAGTGCTTTTGGTTCGATCAAATTTGAGTTTTAATTAGTTTATGATGATTCGTTCTGTTTGTTTAAAATTACATCGCTGGTTTGGTTTGCTTTCAGCTATCTTTCTGATAATTGTCAGTTTGACTGGTAGCTTGATTGCTTTTAATGAAGAGCTCGATATTTGGCTTAATCCGCAATTGTTTCTGATTTCACCAGATTCATCAGTAATGTTAGATCCGGTCTCATTGTTTAAAAAAGTCAGTGAAAACATACCGAAAAACTATCAGATTGTTGATATGCCGTTATTTTTTGAACCCGGAAAATCAGTTTATTTTTCAGCGAATGGCAACAGTGAACAATTTGCACCATTACAAATATTTGTTAACCCACATAATGCAGAAGTACTGGGGCAACGCATCTGGGGTGAACTGTCTATAGATAAAAAAGATCTGATGCCACTAATCAACCGCATACATTACAGTTTGGCTCTTGATTCGATTGGCTCTTATATTCTGGGTATAACTGCATTGTTTTGGACTCTGGACTGCTTTGTCGGTTTTTATCTGACTTTACCCAAAAAATCTTCCCCTACAAATTCTTCGCTATTTTCTAGAACATCCTGGCTACAACGTTGGCAAAAAGCTTGGGGAATCAAATTAAACAGCAGTTTCATCCGTTTAAATTTTGATTTTCATATTGCCTTAGGGCTTTGGACTTGGCTGGCATTATTAATGTTCGCGTGGTCGAGTGTTGCTTTCAACCTTTCCAAGGAAATCTACAACCCTGTTACTAATTTTTTGTTTGGCATGGAGTCAATAAATACCCTAGAAATATCCCAGAATAATGCTAATTTTTCCAAAATGAGCTGGCAAGATGCGCTAAAGACAGGTAGGGATTTGATTTCAAAACAGG
>Ga0214192_1000243_pt1 | contig 34622 bp, 43 predicted proteins | sample TroBogEpilimnion_44_FD_153030 | JGI IMG/M metagenome (GOLD analysis project Ga0214192, IMG submission 153030) | Freshwater microbial communities from Trout Bog Lake, WI - 29JUL2008 epilimnion | ecosystem: Environmental > Aquatic > Freshwater > Lake > Epilimnion/Euphotic zone | place: Trout Bog... | reverse complement strand
ATAATATAGATGTTCTCTATTAAAAATTGTTTACGATAATCTTTCATATTATATCATATTTTTATATCTACGCTCAACTTTCTCAGTTGGCGGAACTATTTTACTTAAAGTATATTCTTCTTTAGATCCATTGATTTTATCAATTAGTTTTACTAAATTTGATATTTTATATGGGGTCATTTTATATGATATGATACCCTTTTCTGATAGACTTTCTATATTTTGAATTAATTCAAAAGTTATTTTTTTCAATTGATTTTGAGTTTCAGTCATTCTTTCAGATTTTGAATCTAAAATCTTTTTGTCAATCTCAATGATATAATCATCTAACAAGTTTAACACATCTATTACATTACAACTATTGTTTAATGTTGTAATTTTACTGAATACGAACCTTTTAATTATCTTAATTTGCATCTTTTTCTATTTTTCTGATTAAATAATACATTATTGCTCCTACTATTGCTCCGCCTATATGAGCATAATGACCTACGTGATCATTACTATTAATACTTAATAATTCAAGTATCATATAAGTTGTGTATAAAAATTTGATTTTTATAGGAATTGGGATGAAAAATAAATAAAATTCTTCATCTGGATAAAATAAAGTAAACATAGTCATTATACCGAATATTGCTCCAGATGCTCCTACCATTGAATCTAGGGGAGAACTAAAAAACATTTGAAGAATATATCCACCAATTCCACATAAGATAAATGGAAGCCATAATAAAATTGTGGATATTCTTCTTTCTACAGTACATCCAAATATAACTAAAGCAAACATATTAAAAAATATGTGAGAAAGTCCACCATGAACAAACATGTGGGTTATTAACTGATGTAATTCAAAAAAAGGGCTATCGGGGGTATGTGCGGATAACAGGGGAATTAGTAATGGGAAAAGTGAAGTAAGTATAAATACTACACTATTAATAATTAATAACTGTTTGATACCATTTGTTAGAAAAGAACTTTTAAACATTTTTTTAATTTTTTTATATATCAAATATAGTTAAAAAATATGAAATAAAAAAATAAAAAATAAATAGCAAAAAAATAAACTTTTTATAAAAATTAACTATAATAATTAATCACGATATAGTGATTTAAAATAAAAAATAAAATAAAGATTATGGCACAAGAATTTGATGACTTATTTAGCGGCAATTTGGACTCTAAAATGGACTTTTTAAATGACAAAAGTTCAAAAAACAATGATGGTATTTATCGTATTGACCTTACAAAGGCAAAGGATAAGAAAAAAGGCTACAGATCTGTAGTAAGATTTTTACCTAACTTAACAAAAGAAGGTAAAGTAGGACAATCAGCAATTGAGAAGATTACTCACTATGTTGATATTAAAGCAGTAAGAGAATTAAGCGGATGGTTTGATTCAGGTAAAAACTTTAATGAACCATGTGAATTGACTACATTGTATTACACAATGCAAAATTCAAAGAATGCAATTTTGATGGAAAAAGCAAAATGCTTAAAGTATTCTAAAAAATATTACTCTTATGTATTAATTTTAGAAGATGAACAACAACCAGAATTAGTTGGTAAGATTATGATTTTCCAATATGGTAAAACTATTAGAGATAAAATCTTAGCTGAAAAGAATGGTGAAATTAGTGGTGAAAGCGTTAACGTATTCTCACTTGATTCAGGTAAAGACTTCGTTCTTTCTGTAAAGGAAATCGCAACAGGTGATGAAACTTATCCTGATTACAAAAACTCAGCATTCCGTGATGTTTCTTCAATCGGTATTTTTAACGAAAGTACACATACTTTTAAGAAAGTTCCTTTGGTTGATGGACGTATAGATCCTAAGTTTCAAGCAGCAGTTAAAGACTTCTTATTAAAGAGAGATTTTGAATTAGAAGATTTTTCTCCAAAGAGATTAAACGAAGAACAAAAGCAAAAAATTGATAATATCAAAGCTTATTTAACTGGTAAAGGTACAACAACTTTTACAACAGCTTCAAGTGATGATTTCGATTTTGAAGAAGGACCAGAAACAAAAGCAGCTCCAAAAGCAGCAGTAGTTGATGATGAAGATGATTTCTTCGCAGATATTTAATAGGTTAGTGGTAGGTTAAAAAGGCAATAAGTTTTAACACTTATTGCCTTTTTTTATTTAAAAAATATTTAAATAGACAAGATACTTTTTAATATATTAGTATATAAAACAAAATAAAAGAATTTTATGTTTAGAAATGTTAGAAATAAAAAATTTACAGATGTTGTATCAAATAAAATATTAACCGTAAATGAGCAAATAGAAAATATTGCTGTATTAGATAATGGTCAAAGAATTGATGTTAATCGTTTGTTAAATCCGATGTATTTTGATGAATACATCGATCCAAATGCTTTTTTTAGTACAAATACGTTTAATATTTTTGCGGAAAAAATAAAATCAATACCTAATGAAGTATTAGAAAAATTACCAGAAAATGATTCTGCTATAATTGCTAATTATGATGTGGAAGAAGAAAAAAGAATGGTTGCTGAAAAATATAATCTTCAACAAAATAATCGTCAAGCGCAAATTAGTGCTCAAAGACAATTAGAATTATTAAAAAATATAGTTGGGGAAGAGGAATATTCTAATGATGAATTAACAAAAATGATCAATCCTAATACAATACCTCAACAAAATATTACATATAATCCACCACCACAAGATGAAACTATTATTCGTATAAATGTAGAAGATTCTGAAGAAGTTAAACAAGAAATAGTTACTACTCCACCTGAAAAAATTAGACGTGAAGTTAAACAAGAAGTAGTTCAAGAAGTTAAACAAATTCTTAAGGAAGAAGTTAAAGAAGATCCTATAACTACTATTTTTAAGAATGTAAAGAAAAATACTGATTTTTCTTTTTCATTGGATATTTCAGAAAAAATTCCAAGACTTGATTTCTTAGAAATGATGGAAGATTCTTATGAAGTATCTATTATTGATTATTTAGCATCGGAGTTTACTAAAAAATTACTTACTGACCCTACTTTACTTAAAGATAAAATTGCTAATGAAATAAGGTCTTTAATTGAAAATAAGGATAAATTAAAAAAAAATCCTAAAGTAGAAGAAAAAGTAGAAGATATTTTACCTAAAACAGTTAAACAACCTGTTAAAAGAGCACCTGCAAAAAGAAAAATAACAAAAGTAGTAGAAGAAAAAAATAATATTTAATATGATTGATAAAAAATATAAAGAAGGAGCAAAAGTTTTAAGAAATGAGTATATTGGCTTAAATAAGAAGCTTCAATTTCATCAGAAAGAATTTAATGATATGCAACAAGTTTTGCAAAACTATATTAAAGAATTTATGGATTATGAAGAAAATTTAAAAACTAATCCATTAGATGCTAATGTAGATGATATTAAAAAAAATATAGAACTTAAATTATCTAACTTAGAAAAAGAATTAAATGCAATAACAAGTAAAATTAATCCTATTTCTAGTAGAATTTCTAAAATGAAAAAAGAAGAAGAACAATTATTTAACCAAATAAAAGAAAAATATCCATCTATTTTAGATGAAGATATTATTAGTGAAATTCAATCTTATTTAGATATGTGATAATGTTTTTTTTATATATAAATAAAACATTTTATCCATGAAATTATCAAATTTTATTAATTTAGATCCTAATGTTCTATTGGAGTATATATATAATGACCAAAATTTAATATCTGTACCATACGAAGTCCTAATTAATACTAAATTAGGAGAAAGATCTTTTATGGAGAGTAATAATTCTCCAAATGCAAATACTCAAACTAATCAGTTATTTGTTTTAGATCCAGTATCAAATACTAATGCTTTAATAGATACTAATACTTATAAATTTTTACAAGTTAATAATTATCCATCTGGATTTCCTATTCAATTTGATACAATTCGTTTACACTTTCCTATAAATTACACTTTTGGTGAATATATAGGATTTAAAATAAACGCATACGTCTTTGATACTAATAATAAATATACTTATGATATAAGCAACTTTTATTATGATATTACTCAAGGTGATAATTTATATAATTTATCTTACTCAAGTCCTCCTTTATTAATCAATGCTAAAATGTGGGGTAAATATATAGATGTATTAGTTCCATCTGCATATGCTATTTCTAACCAATTAACTAATAATTCTCCAACTTCTAATACCATTAATTATAATTTAACTAATGGTATTGGTATAAGTACTACATCCCCTTTATTTATAAACTTTCAATTTATTGATAGTAAACAAACTATTAATAACATAACTACCTATACACTTAAAGCACCTTATTCAACAAGTGTTCCTATTGTTCCTAAATATGAAAGTTTAGGATTAACTATACAAGAATCTTCTCAAGGAGATTATTTTGAAATTTTTGGAACATATAATGGAAATATATCAGAGTTTAATCTTTTTTTACAAAATGCACAGAATATAGGTAATAACTATTATGTAGAATATACAATTACTGTATTTGAACAAAATATTAGAGGTAATAGTATTACTGTAATATTAAATGATAATTTCGACCAACCTGTAGAATATAGACCTATTATTAAATACTCAACAACAACTGCTATAATAGATGTTCAAATGAGTGTTATTGATGCTGTTGATAATTCACAAATACTTAGAACAGCTGATTATGGTATGTTGCCTGATCAAGTGACTAAATATAGTCTTCATATGTCTAAGATTAATATAGCAAATGCATCAAAGCCTGTTATTTATAATCTAAAAACAACAATGGCTTTAGGTAATGTAAATGCAAACACAAATAATGTAAATTTACAATTACAACCTGTTAAAGTTCCTTTTCCTGTATTAATAGAAAAATATAATATAATAGCTAAATCTGATAATGTGTTAGTTGGTAGTAGTCTTTTTTATGGAAACGGACAATTAGTTATTTCAATTTATCCTTTTGATAATGTATTTAGTTTTGTATTAGCAAATCAAATTAAAGATGGTACAATTAGTTATTTGGATATGAGTAATTTAGGTACTATTAGTATGGTTATTAAAGATTCAATAAATACAGTTAGTGTAACACCTTATTATCAATCAGGAAGCATTGATTTATCAAAAGGTATGGTAGTATTTTTACTACCAAATGGCAGTGTTAATGATGTTAAGAAAATATATAATGGGGGTATAAATCTTTTTTATATTACATCTTCAAGTAATGGGGTAAGTACTGTACTATACACTGGTTTATTTAATGTATATGATTCTAAAACTAATGTAACTACATTAAATAATAATTTACAAACAGCTCAACCTATTAATGTAACTCCTTATGTAATAAGTAATACACAAACTCCTACAGGAGTAGCTGTTGTAACAAGACAAATTATATCTATAACTCAGAGTGGAACTCAGAGTGGAGGATAATAAAAATTATATGATATAAGATGAGATTAAGTTCGATGTCTAATGCGTTTATTTTTAATTTACCGCAAGACTTTTTAACAGAAGATGCTATATTAGAGTACAGAGTTTTATTGGAAAAAAATTATATCCAATATGATAATGTATTAGATTATTTAAATTCTACAATAAAATCTGTTAGTTATCCAGGATTGAGTTTTGAGATGCCTGAACAGATGCAACCATTTGGTAAGAAAATATCTTACAAGCCTGCTAAAAATATTCAAGATTTATCAAGTAGAGAATTAACTTTAACTTTTAGATCAGTTGATTCTGACTTAAATTATTGGATATTACAAAAAATATTTTATGACCAATACTTAGATTCAGAAAATTTGTTTATTAAACCATTTACAATTACAGCTTTAGATGTTAATAGAGATGCTATATATAATATAATTTTTAAGCAAATTATAGCTTATACTTTAAGTGAAAATACTTTTGATTATTCTCAGCAAAAAATAATAAATAAGGAGTTTACATTAAATATAAAATATAATTTTATAGAAATGGATTTTTTATTAAATCCAAGTAAAATACTTGACCTTAAAAGTGATATTCCAAATATCATTAATATAAGATAAAAAATAATTATAAAATGATAATAATATATTTTAAAGATTATATGGATCTGATAAACGAAGGATTGATAAAAACTTTACCTGTCGAAAAAATATATAATGACCTTATATATAATTTAAATATCTTTTTACCAAGAAGTGTAATAGGTAATTTGCATATTGATAAATTTGATATTAAAATAATCAATTATGATTTAATCAGTCCTGAAAAGTTAGAAAATGTTTACAATTATATATTTACTACTTGTGTTAATATAGGAGGTTATTTCCCGTCTAAAATGGAAATAACTAATATAAATGGTATGTTTAGAGCAAAAAAATTTGATTTACAAGAATTAAAAATAAATCAAAATTATTATTCTGATATAAAAATAACTTTTGAAAAAAAATATGATGATTTAGAATTAAATATACCTGATAAATTATATCACTTAAGTATCAAAGAATATGATGATAAAATAAAAAAATATGGATTATCTCCTAAATCAAAAAGTAAATTAACCTCTCATATTGACAGAATATATGTTTGTAAAACAATTGAAGATTGTGAAGCTTTAATACCTCAAATGAAGGTATTTTATTCAGAAGAGTATCAATTAAATTATTTTTCTCTTAGTAAAAAGAAGTATAAAAAAGATATAACACCAATTATATATGAAATTAATAATAGTTCTAAATGGCTTAAAAAATTATACATAGATCCAAATTATCAAAATGGTTATTATATTTTAGAAAATATTTCACCAATATATTTCACCAAAATATATTAATATATATTCTATGAAATACTTAAAAAGATTTAATCAAAGTTTAAGAACCCCTAAAATTGAAAAAATTACTTCTAATAGTGATAAATTATTTATCATGGAAATGGTTGCTGAGGAATTTAAGGATTTAATGAGCAAAGAAAATTCTTATAGATACTTAAAAGCTGTTGTTAATTGGGATTTAAGTGTTAAGCTAACTTTAGATAATAAAATCATTGGTTGTTATCTATTTGCTGAAGGTAGTTTAGACGAATATACCGATGATTTTATTGGTCAAAAAGGAGTTGAAGGAGTTGCTCTTGTTTTAGAAAAGCAATATCGTAATTCTGGTTTTGGTAAATTATTAATTGAATATTCAGAAACTCTACCATATGATTATATATGGGGTCAACATCTTAAAGGAATAGGTAATTTAGAGCATTGGAAAAAACGTAGACCTTATGTATATGATGCTGATGAAGTTTGGATTACTGCTAAGAAATTAAAGTAATTATCTATACATACCTACATGTATATCGCAATTTTCAACTTTTAATCCACATATTTTTTCTAAATGAAATTTCATATTAGATTCATTGTAGTTTCTATTAGGATTAGTATTATAAATACTAATATAGTTATCAAACAATAAGCTATACTTATTCATATTTTCAAGAGTTCCTATTGCAAAAAAATCAGCACACCCATCTCCATTAGGCCAATCCCATCCTGGGTTTGTTAAAACTACATTAGGACTTTTATCTAATCTATCTTTTATTTCATCCCAATCTATTTTACTAACATTAAAATCTATATCCATATCAGGTCTACAACGAAGAACATATTTATATGTATTACCAGTTTCATTTATATATGAATTTAAGGTTTCAAATGATTTTTTTAAAGAATAGAATTGTGATAATGATGAATATATTTTATTCATTGGGTTACCATATCCACCGTTATTTAAATTTTCTTTATAAAAACTAGTTTCTTTATAATTCTCAACTGAACATTTTACGGGTTTATAAACATCTATAAATTCTTGAGGGGTTTGGAATTGAGTTTGTTTAAATTCCCATCCCATATTATGCCCCCAACCACTTAACAATTCATCCATTTCCCAAATATGAGCAAACACGTCATATTCTATATTTTTTGTGAGGTTTTGAAAATCTTCAAAACCTCTGTATAATTGTCTTACTTGGCCAGTATGACATACCGCAAAATCTTTTATCATTTTTATTTATATTTTTCTATATAGTCAGAACATATACCTAAACATTGAGATACATCATCATTATATAATTCAGGCATTACTGCTATACTATTTTTTATTGGTTGTTTACCTGGAAAAGCCCATATATGATTTAAAGAAGTTAATGTTAATGTATCTTCTTCATGCCAAAAATAATTACATTGATATGAATATTCTTTAAAAAATAAAACTGCTTCTATATTTTTACAATGTATCCATAATTTTAGAAATCTATCTCTAAACCATCTAAAATCTACTCCATATTGTGGTTCATCATGCCCTAACCATAAAATGTTATCTTTATACCAAACATCTATTTCGACATCATAACCTTTCTTTATTGCTAAATCAATATATGTAGGTTCATTTTCCCAACTTTCTAGTTTTCCATTTATATTACCTCTGTGTGAAATTAGTATCATATTATTTTTTACCCCATTTTTTAATAGCTTCATCATATTCAGCTAAATAGCTATGATCTATACTTTGACGCATTGCTTTAGCACCTGCTGTTGTTCCTGATGGATGTCCATGTATAGCTCCGCCTACATTAGCCATATAATCAATTCCAACTTTTTCTGTAACCCATTCTGTTAATCCAGGATGAAATCCACAACTTAGAGCTGGCATTACATTATATTTTCTTAATACTTCAATAGAATCAACTACCTCTTTTTCTTCCCATTTATAGTAACCACCAATCATTCCTGCATGTATAAAATCTACACCCATCATACCGGCTAATTTAGATATTACTGTCCAATCTATATGGAAATCATGATTTTTATTAGTTAATATTTTATCACCGCTTTTTTGGAAGTGTATAAATATAGGTAAATCTAATTCTCTGATTGCTTTATAAGCTCCTAGTCCACACCAAAAATTAACATGAACTGAATTACCGCCTAATTCATAAACTCTTTTTACTCTATCTAAAAGATAAGGAAAATCAGAATGTATAGATACTGAATATATAACGTTCTTATCTTTTAAGTAATCCATTATTAATGGTACTCTTTCTTCAATTGTACAGAATGAAGGATCACTTAAAATCTCATCTTCTTTAATAAAATTAACGCCACCCTCAACTAACTCTTTAACCATTTCTAATAATGTGATAGCTGATATACCAGTTTTTGGTTTTACTATACCACCTAATAATGGTTTATCAAAAGTTTTAGTATATTCTCTTATTCCTTTGATACCAAATTTTGGACCTAAGAATAAATCTTCTACACTTTTTGGAAATTTAATATCTAAAACTTGACATTTTATTATATTATCAATATCCATTTGACCTCCCATTATATTTACTAACATATGAGAAATACCATCAGTTTTAAAATCTATATTAATTATAGGAAACGCTATATCAACTATCCCTTCATTTATATTTTTTAATTCTTCTTCGTTTCCTAAGACTATACAAGAGTGATTTTCAAATAATTCATCACTTTCCCATTGGTTTCTAACATTAGGGTTTCCTACACTTTGTCCTATTGCTAGGTTCCATGCTGCATCTCTTACATTGGTAAGAGATTTTAAATTATAAGTAACTATAAAATACTTATCTAAGTCAATTTCTTTTTTAAAGATGTTTATCATATTATTTATTTATTATATGTTTATCATATTATTTATTTATTATATATTTATCATTTGTATTAGAAGGTGTTTTTACTATAAAAACTTCACAATCAGTTAAAAACTCAGGGTCTGCTATTTCATATGGATATATTATAAATATATCTCCTGTGGTTAATTTTTTTCCTTGAATTATCATTTCTCCTCTTAAAAGGTAATTAATTTCTGTTCCTAATTTGTGGTAATGAGTATCCCACTTTTCTCCTTGTTTATGTAGTTTAAATCCTACTTCAAATTCTTTTGAATAAAAAGCGGCTGGCATAAATGAACCTATATACCAACCGCCTTTATAATCTTCTATTTTAGTTATTTCCATTTTCTAAATATTTTTTTAAATCTTCTGGAGTTCCTACTGCATGGTGATTTTCATTCTCTATATGATAATTACCTACCTTTAGCCCCTGTTTAATCATTTCATTATAACTTAATGAAATATAAAATTCATTATTAACTCTTATATTATTTTTTATCATTTTTGTTGTCGAACTAACAAAATAACTACCTTTTTTCCAATAATGAATACCATTAAGAGATAAGTTACTTATTATTTCTTTTTCAGCAAGTCTACTTGCTAATCCATTTTCTTCAATTTTAATATAAGAATTTTTCTCTGTTATAACATCATAAGTAACAACTATACCATCTAAATCTCTATTCTTAGTATAGTTAATAAATTCATTTGCATTCCATGTCATTATTTGATCACAATTGGTAATTAATAATTCTTCATCATTATTTATAAATTCTTGAGCTAATAAAGCACTACTAGCAGGTCCTTCTGTTATATAATCTATTTGTATAATTACCGGGGTTTTTACTATTGTATTTAAGATATTATTTAATCTTAAATTAAGATTATTATCCTCATATTTATATGTTATAAATATATAATTTCCTTCTATTCCTAATGATTCAATAGCGTACTCAATCATTGTTTTATTATTAAATTCTATTAAAGGTTTTGGTAGAGAAAATCCTTCTTTTCTAAATCTTTCACCTCTACCAGCCATTGGGATTATTATATTCATTTTATTTATTTTTAATTAATTTGCAATCCTTTCCAATCATCATATACAAATATATCACCATACCATATAGGCGCCCCTAATGGATAAATTATATTTTTTGCTTTACTTAAAAAACCTATCCACCAACTAAAAGTCCCTCCACTTAAAATAATGTTATTAAAATTTTTACCAAAATTTATAGTATCAATAGGTGACATATATATCGGGGTTAAGTTAAATTGTTTAATTAATGTCATTACTATATGATGGTCCATTGAATCAGAAGATATGTACCCTTTATTAAAATTTATATTATTTAATGCTTTTATATAATAATCTAATCCTGGGTTAACATGTGGAACATCACCTAATCTAACATGTATAAAAGCATCATTATTACCTATAAATTCGTAGTTAAGACTAAAGTGATCTAATATATCTTTTCTATAATTTAATAGAAAATTTTTATATTGAAATGTACCATCATATATTATACCACAATTATTAGTATATCTTATAGATAACAATTCTTCTAAATCTGAATCATAATATTTTTTATAATTTTGTTTAATTAATCCTTCTTTATTTAGAGATAATCCAATTTTATGAAATTGTTCTTCATTTATATAATTATCAACTTTTAAATTTAATTTTTTTGATAAAATACTTACTCCAACATTTTGGAGTAAGTTATTTCCCATTCTTCCTATTTTTTCTAATCTTATCATTTTTTTAAATCTATATTTTATATGTAACAATACAATATATCATCCATTATATCAAAAATATAATTAGGATTAATTTCTAATATACTTTTCTTTATTTCAGTTATGTATTCTATATCACCATAAGAGTTTTCATCCCAAGGATTATTAGTTTTAAAAACCCTTAAATCATCTATTAAAATTATATTATCTTTTCTATTTAAATTTTTAATTGCATTAATTTCATTAAAAATAGGACATTTAAATTTAAAATTAGTTATCTCATGATTATCAACATGTGCATCTAAATAAAAAAGTGTTTTATTATTAAATTCTTCACGATTTAATAATAAACATAAATCAGCACTATCTAATTTTATTATCTCTACTCTTCCATTTTTAATTTCTTCTTGGAAAACCTCGTTTCCTATTTCTATCCATTTATCCAAAATTTCTATTGAAAAAATTTTTTCAAAATTTGATTTAATTGCTTTTTTTATAGAAACACTAGGATTTGTTGAATCCCACAAACCAGTTTCTAAATAAATTTTACAATCGTGTTTTTTTCTTAATTCTTCTAAATTAAAATATATTGGCATTTTTTTATTTTTATTTTATAAATACATAATAGTATTATTGGTTTTCTATAGTATAGAAAACTGGGAAAAAGTCACCTTCTGGTGGATTATCTTTATATTTAAAAGAATCTTCTAAGTTACAAATATCAGAATATAAGCTACTAAAAACTGCCATAATTGATTGGTCATCATCAACCAAATCCTGACTAAAAAATACATCACTAACAACTTTATGAAACCCATTATTATAATCATCTATTAGATTAACAGGAACTAAATAAAAACCTCCTGGTGTAAACACATTATCTGGGAAATTATTTATATACCAAGGATCTGGCTTTATATCAGCATGTTGTTTTTTAAAAAAAGTTATTTTATCAATATTAGGTTCTAATAATTTTTTATTTTTTATTCGTTCAACATATTGTGGATTATGACCACAATGTGCTATCCCAAAATCTGCCCAAGCTATAACTTTTGTTCCATCAGGAATAAGACCTCTATTTTTTGCTAATTGTAGTATAATAGGTTTTGAGAACATTATAGCAATATATTCTGAATTTATATATTCGGGTGATCTAGGACTAACATTAGAATATTGTCTCATATTACTTGATTTTTGAATATCTACAATTTTTGAAATATTTTGAAAATAATATAAATCTTCTTTTTTTAATTCTTCAAAAGTAACTTTTGATTTAAAAGGATTTGATTTTTTAAAATTTTCTATAGCTTCAGTTACTTCTATTATAAAATAATCTTCACAAAATAATGTAAGATTAGCTTCTAAAGTTCCCCAGAACATTAGAAAATCATTTATATATTGATTATTGGTTCTACGATAATTTTCCCAGTCTCCTCTCCCTATATCAAAAAACATACTATAACAATTTAATATTTTTGTTTCCATTTTATTATTTTTTTTTATTTTAATTTATTATTAAAAGATGTAACATCAAAAAAAGAATTATCTCCAGATAAAATAACTCCATTTGTAAGTTTAGAGGGTACTACATGAACACCATCTATTGTTATATGTTGCCAATTTAAAATTTGATTTTCATTTCTTATTAATTTATTTAAGAAACCTCCTTTTTTAACATCACATCCATTATATATAATATTAGTAATTAATGTTTGGTGTGCACAAAATTCTGATATTGGAAATATTGTATCTCTATTCCAGTACCAATTAATATGATTAAAATCATTTCTATGAACTGTAGAAAAACACATTTTATCCAAATTTAAAAATCTATCCATATATGCATTCATGGGGGTTTCTTTACCAATACCTACTAAATCATCTGGAAAACCTCCACATCCACCTTCACCAACATATGCTATATTGTCTTCGACATTCATGTCCCAATTTATTTTATCTAAATAAAGAACATCAAATCTAGATTTAACAATTAAGTCGTATTTTACATTATTTTTTAATTGATAATCTTTTCTTAATTCATTACATAGATGTATTTTTCTTAATTGGTCATATATTCTTATACCAAGATTAACAAAATTATCAGTTTCTTCTGAACTTTCTTTTATTTGATTTTTGTATAAAGTTACATTTTCGTATTTTTTTGTTGATATTTCAATTTCTTTTTTTGTTAAATCTCTATCTTCAATTACTATACTCTTAACATTAATACCTTCAAACATTTTGATTATTTCATCTTCTGAATAGATTACATCTTTTTTCATTGCTGAATATTCAAAATAATTTTGTTTATATGTGTGTATAAATACATCACAATCTAAGTTTTGTACTAAGTTTTTAATAAAACTTATTTTACCATATTCCCAAGTTCTTATGAATCCTGAGAGACAAATAGCTATTTTCATTTTTTTGTTTATTTTTATTTAATAACAAAAATGATATTATTATCACTTTTGTTTTTTTCATTTGGAATTTTTATTAATTCCATATAATTATATTTCATTTTATTTAATGAAATATAATTTTCAAAGTTATTAAAATTTATTTTATCAATATCCTCAATAATAAATATACCATTATCTTTTACCATATCTATAAAATTTTCAAAAAATATAACATTAGCTTCGAATGTATGTAAACCATCTTCAATAACTATATCAAATTTAAAATCAAAATTATTAGATAATTCTTTAATACTTAAAGGATTTGTTTGATCACAATAAAAAGTATTTATACCGTTTACAATATTCTTATCTATATCAGCTCCAAATATTTTAGAATTTGTAAAATAATTTTCCCAACCTATAAGGCAACCACCTGGTGTTCCTAATCCACTCATATTAGAAGATATTTCTAAATTATTAGTACCTAAGCCTAATTCAAAAACATATTTTACTTCATTTTTAATATTTTTAAAAATGAAATCATAAAATTTTGTATAATTATGATGTCCGCTTCCTTTATCGCTTCCACATAAATTCATTATTTTACATAATTCTGTTTCTTTTTCATATAATTTTAATTCAAAAAATTCATTTACCATTTTATTTATTTATTTTTATTTTATATTTTTCTAAAAAATTATCATAAGATTTTAACAAATTAGAATTAGTTAAAAATTTTTCAACTACTTCATTATAAGTTATATCATGATTAAATTTAGACAAATCTATTTTTATAGGATTAAATATTGAACAAGCACCATAATCATCCAAATTTACAATTAATTCGTAATTATTTTCTATAAAATAATTTAATAGTTTAAAACTGTTATAGCATAATTCTGGTTTTGTATGTTCCTCATTTGGGGGGTAAAGATCATGTAAAAATATGACTCCATTTTTTGAAATAAAGTTAACTGAGTTATTAAAATCTTTAATAACTTGATTATATTCATGATCAGCATCAACATATATGATATCAAATATATCATAATTTTGATTAAAAAATTCATCTGTAGTCATTAGGTATGTTGGCTTTACGTTTGAAAATTTTATATCAACCGATTTTTTATTTTCTATCAAAAGTGATGTAAAATTAGTTCCACAATTTAACCCTAATTCAAGGTAATTAATATTTGTATTTTCATACAAATCATTTATTATTTTATGCACAGTATTTGCATATGGTGAGTATTTCATTTTAATTTAAAATTTTTTTGTTCTTTTATTTGTAAATATATACTTTTTTTTATTAAAGTTTCATATATACTACTTAAATTTCTGAAACAATTTTTATCTGTTTTAATTTCATTAATATTAATGTTTAAATCATATATATCATTTATAATTTTAATAAGTTCATATTTAGAAACTATATTTGGAGAGTAAATATGTTTAGTTCCTTTCCAAAATAGTTTTTCAGATATAATTTTATCTATTAGTAAAGATAATTCTAAACAAGTAACACCATTCCATAAATGATTACTATAACCATTTAATGTATTATTTTTATTTGATTTTACCCATTCTATTAATGATTTTTTATTAAATAATTCTTCCCCTATTATTGATGTTCTAATATTTGTATTATCATTATTTTCACCAATTGATTTAGATTTTCCGTAATCATCTAAACAATCATGTGCAGAATTTTCATCATAATTTCCTTTTTCACCTGAAAAAACACAATCAGTTGTTATATGTATAATTTCACATTTTTTTAAACGTTTAATATTGTTTAGAATATGAGGTAATACACTATTTACTAATATCATATCTTTAATATTATAATCTCTTTGTTTTATAACCCCAGCTGCATTTATGATAATATCTCCTTCATTGACTATATTATTTATATATGATGTAATTATTTTCTCTGAACTAGTTAAATCAATATTGTTTCTATTAATAGGTATCAAATTATATTTTTCTGATAAGTATATGTTTAAGTAATGTCCTAACATACCGTTTGAACCAAGTAAAATTATTTTCATTTATAAAAATTTTTATTTTTTAGATACTCAAGCAATTCATTTTTAGATAAAGTACAATCTTTTGATGAATATTCATTATTTATGAATGATAATTTGTTTATTTCTTTTTTTGGATGTAATAAGTATAGATTATCATTATTTATAAATTCCATTCTTCTGATTTCTTCATTAGAAGCCATTATTTCATGTATTTTTTCTCCAGTTCTAGGATTAGTTATTTTATACTTTAATCCAAATAATTCAGAATATATTTCAAATAAATCTTTTATTCTAAAAGATTTAGCAACTGGTATTAAATTACAATTTTGATAATTAGTTGATTTTAATATTAAATCCATAGCATCTTCTACATCTAAAAGAAACCTGGTCATATTTTCTCCATATAAAGAAAGTTCTTGTTTTTTATTTATAAAATTCCATATTAATGGAATTATTGATCCTGTTGAATTAGTAACATTACCATAAATGGCAGTTGTTAACTTACAGTTTGACTCCCCTGAAATAAAACCTTCTCCTGCAACATATTTCATAGCCCCATATATTGTTGTAGCTGCTCTACTTTTATCTGATGATATAAAACATCCAGATTTAAAATTATTTTCTTCAGCTGCTATTCTAGAATTAAATGCCCCATCTATTATTATCTTTGAAGCTTCTTCATAGTTCTCATCACATGCTTCTATTTGTTTTAGTGAAGCAGCAAATATTCCAACAGAATGATTCCTAGATTTTCTAATCAACAAGTCTTTATTTCTAATATCACCTACTATAAAGTTCACAGAGGGAAATTCTTTTTTCATATAATAATGTTTTGCCTCATCTCTTGAGAAGATAGTTATTTCATTATCAAGATAGAGTTTTTTAACTAAAGATTTTCCTAAAAATCCTGCACCCCCGGTTATAAATATTTTTTCGTTTTTCATTTTTATTTTATTAATTAATGTTCTATCCAATTTCCATCTGGAGAAATATATCCACATACTCCTAAATAATCTAATAAGTTTGTGTTATTGTTATTTTTTAAAGAGTGTAAAGCCCATTCGATATCTTTGTTATTTAACACAGATGATATCTCTAAAAATTTATTTTCCATAATTGTTTCGTGAGATTTACAAAAAGAATATAATACTGTACTAAAACATAACCCGCCATGATTAAATTCTCTAAAGTTAATTTTATTATTATTAAACTTATTTAGGTCAAATTTATTAGTTAGTTTATATCTACCTGATATTTTAAAAAATATATCATAATCTAATTTTTTTATAACTTCTATACAATTTAACATTTGATATAATTCACCTATAGATTTACCATTTTTATATGAAATTGGGCTTATTTTAGAATAAAAAATTTCATTATCATATAATGAAATAAATTTATCTACAAGAAGTGTTAATTCTTCTTTAATATTTGAGGAAATCGGAGAATTTTCGCAAAGGATTATATAGCTATTCTCAATATTTTCTCTTATACTTTTTATTGTATCTAATGTTTGTTTGTATCTTTCTTCTGTACTAAAAACACTAAAAGCTGATGTGTTAATACACGAACAAATAGCAAATACTATCATTTTAATTTTTTAATTTTTTATTTATAGACAATAAATTTTTTAAGTTTATTAATTAATATAAGATTCTGTTAAAAACAATTTTTTACCATCACTACATACTATATATGCATTGGGGTATGGGTTTTGTAAACATCTTATTTTATTATATAAATAGTTAGCAGGTTTATTTAAAATTTCATCAATCGTTATTTCACTTTGTTCAGGTTTTCTTCTTTTGTATATTTTAGTATCTTCGTTTTGGGGGATAAGTTTAAATTTATTTTCTAAAATAGAATTTATTCCTTCTGTACCTATTTCTATTATCCTATCAAATATATCTTTAAGATTTCCTTGTAAACTCATTTCTTTTTGAAAGATTATATCTCCTTTATCTATTTCTGAATTCATTATAAATAATGAAACTGCACTTATAGTTTCATTATTTAGTATTTGATGTTGTATTGGACTACCACCTCTATAATTAGGTAGTGGAGAAGGATGTAAACATATACATCTATAATTTTCTACATATTTATTTGGAATAATATGACTCCAACCAACAAAAAAAATAAACTCAGGGTTTAATTGTTCTATAAGATTATATGTTTTATTAGTAACTAATATCTTATTTTCTGTTTTGATATTTTTAAAAATATCAAAAGCCCATTCTCTACTTCCATAAAATAGTATCATATTTAATTAATTATTTTTTGTGCTCCATCATATCTTGGTAGTTCAAGATAATCTAGAGTATTGATATCAAAATCAGTTAAAGTTATTGGGTTTATGGTAAAAGATTGTTTAAATCCATTTTTTATTAAACAATCTTTTATCTGATTATTAAAACCTCCATTTGGATAAGAAAAACTCAAAAAATTAGTATATTCTTTAAGAAAATTAGCTGTATTATTTATTTCAGAATCATAATTATTTACTAATAATAGGTTTTCAGATGTGTCACCATGACCACCTATTGTCATTAAATTTGAATTTGCCATTTCTTTAATTTTTTCTTTATCTAAATAAATCTGTTTAGAAAAATATTCCATATCCTTATTTACATATTTTTTAAATAAAAAATCTACATATTCATATTTATCTATAAAGTCAACTTTTCTTAGAAAGTTAGTGATAAAAATCATATCTTTATTCCACCAATTATCTTTCCAGGCTGTTTTTGAAAATTTTTCAAAAACAGATTCTTTATCATTTGTTGTTAATAAAATTTCATTTTTTATTATATTTTCTTTTGTAGAAGCTATAATAAATTGTATTTTATGAGAATGTATGATTTTATTATCAGTTATTGGTAAAGTGGGTATAAAAAATGTCGCAGGTATATTTTTCTCTTTTAAATATTTAAAAACATAATAATGGTCTAAAAGACCATCATCAAATGTTAAAGTTGCATATTTTTTATCTTTTTGATATTTAGTATTACTTATTAGTTTAGTATCCATTACTTCATACTCATTAATAATCAAATCAATAATTTTTTTGAATTTTTCTATACTTAAAAAAGATTTTAATTCATATCTTTTTGGATAAAAATCGGGATTAATATCTCTAACATCGTGAAACATAAAATTTCTTATTATCATTGCTCTAAATATAATTTTTTAAACTTATTCATTACTATATTTGGTAAATAATCATCATAACAATTCCAATTATTATTATTAATTAATGGAAAATTTATTAATAACTTCATTAAATCATCATAATTATTATACAATAAGGCTTTGTCTCCTAAAACTTCTATATGATTCCTTTCTGCTGAACCATTCCAAGTAATAACTGGTTTATTTTTAACTGAAAATTCACCACATGTTAAACCAAATGATTCTCCAACATTTCTTGCATGTAGATGAGCATCACATGTATTAATAAATTTTACTTTATAATAAAGATCAGAATTTTTACCTAACCAAATTACTTGTGGATGCTCAATAAATTTTTCTGTATTTTGAAAAATGAAATAATAATCTTTCTTAATTTCTAAGATATCTCTTATTACATCTTTAACAAAAGATAAGTCAAAAGTTTCATATCCTCCATTTCTACCAAATACAATTGCATTAGATGGTATATTTAATTCTTCCCTTAAATCTGAGTCTACATTTGGTAAATTAATCATATGAGGTACATAATCAATTCCAGTAATTTTACTTAACCATTGAGAACAAACAAAATATTTATCACCATGTATATCTTTTTTTGTAATATTTGAACCAACAGCTAATATATAATTTTTACAAGTTTTTGAAATTACGTTGTCAAAAATTCCTGATTTAATTGTAAAAAATACGTCAGGATTTTGAGATGATATTATATTTTGCATTTCTTCAAAGTTATTATATGATTTAACTATTTCAAATTCTTTTTGAAATTTTTTAATAGCTTCCTCATCATTAGCATGGTGATTTTGGTTATATAAAATACTACAATCATACCCATATAAATTCTTACAATGATAAGCATAATCATATAAAGCTACAGTTGTACCTCTTACGCAGAGAGAATTATCATGAAAAATTATCTTCATTTTTATTATTTTTTTTTATTAAAAGATTTTATAGAATAAAATCTATTAATTTTTTACTTATTTCGTTTAAATTAATTTTATTATTAAATAATGGTTCTTCTAAATATTTTTTATATAACACATCATTATTATCAATTTCTTTAACTTTTTCTGTTAATTCTTCAAATGAAGAATTAACTAAATTTAAACAACAATTAGGATTAAAATCTTGATTCATTGTTTCATGTGCTTTATAAATAGGTATAGTTCCTGCTATCTTAGCATGTAATAACTTTTCAGTAAAATAACCAGGATATATAGAATTTTCAAAACAAATACTAAATTTATAATCTGATATTATATCTAATTTTGTTTTTTCCCCTTCAGGAATTCTATTTGGATGTACTTTACCATAACCATCAACTTGTTTATAATCTGATAAATGTCTCATTATTTGAAATCTATCATTATCATATTTACTAAATACAGTAGAGCAAAATTTATTTTTTATTTTTAATGTAAATTCGTTTGGTTCATATAAATAGTATTCAGGAATTAAGTATTCAGGATTTCCTGATGTACTTGAGTTAAACCAATTTATATAAAAATACCATAACGGTAATCTACAATTTTTTCCACCATAATCATCAAAATCAAATGATAAAGATTTATTATATGAATTATAATTTGGTCTTACATTCTCACCTGTAAAAAAAACTATTTTTTTTCTACCATAATATTTGTGATGTTCTTGTCCAAATACTGAACAAAAAATAACATCTGAATCTATAGGATCGACTAATGTTACATTTTCAATACTTTGTTTTAAAATATTGAAAATAAAATTATTATCTAATTGTAAATCTCCCCAAAAATCTAAAAAACTAACATTCATAATTTAATTTTATTCTCTCTTCATTTAACGAACTATTAAACATAGTATTTTGAGTTGATAACTCAGGCTCTGCCCAAAAATTTCTCATATTTTGTGTTTTTATACATGAATTAAAAAACCAATCTATTGGTTGATAAACTCCATCAAAAATATCATTTATTTTTCTACAAGCACTATTGCTTATTACATAAGCATGTGTACATCTTGAACCATGTGATACTTCATATACATTTTTATCTACTGATATATTATTAGCATGTAAATTACAACAAGTACCTATCCACAAAATATCATAGTCGGATGGTAATTGTTCCATATAATTGTTCAATTTATTATTGAAATCATCAACTAAGATAACATCATCTTCAAATACAACTACATTTTGATAATTATTTTTAATAACATCATCAAAAACATATTTGTGTTTTAATGCTAAAGAAATTTCTGCTAAACTCAAATATCTTCCATTTTTATTTGAAAATAAAAATGGATATGCTTTACTTAAACTTTCTTTATCTAAAGCTTCTTTATCAAAATCAAGAACCCAATTTACCTCTATATTATGTGTTGATAAAACTTTCTCAACATATTCTCTACGCTCAGTTAGTTTTTGATAATGGCACATATAAAATTTATCTATCTTCATTATTAAAATTCTAATTTTATTATAAAATCATCTAATATTAAATTAGATGGATTCATTTCTACGGAATTACTCAATTTATTATAAATACAAGCTTCATAAGAATAACTTGAACCTAATGAGTACCAAATTTTTTCACTATTTGCTAATATTAACCAATCAATCATAGATTGAATCAATCCTTCTTTTGAAGCCCTATTTAAATTTGTAATTGGATAAGTAATAATCTTATCTTTATATAAACTATTTAAGTAGTCAATTGAAGACCTATCATCTGAACAAATAAAAAATTTTTTATTTGGATTCATATCTATTATATCAGATACATATTTCGCATTTACAGAAAATTGACTTCTATCTGTAAATCTTAAATGGATTCCATAATATCCTCCATTCTTTTCTTTAAAAGAAACTACATCATTTTTTATTATTTCTTTAAAAGGAATACTTCTATAAAAGTCACTTTTTTTATTGTTAAATTCAGATACACTCATGTCTTTTGGATAAAAATTACCACCTGCTTGTAAATACACAATATCATTATCAGTATCAATCATTGATTGAACAAAAGGATGTTCTGAACCTTTTTCTCTTCCAGAGTGGAAAAAACATTGGGAACGATTTACATCGTACCCAATGTTAAAAAAATTATCATCAACTATATCATTAATATTAATATTACAACACCATTCTGATTTCCAATTAACTAATAATTCACGATTAGTGTGGTCTGCTAATATTTTAGCAGACGCTAATGCTCTAAATCTATTCATCAATCCATTGACAGGATCAATTATTATTTTTTTCATCTATTTTGTTTAGTATTTGTTTTGATAATCCTTCTAAAGAAAAATAATTATCATAATAATATATTAATTTTTCTTGTTTTTGTTTTATATTTTTATCATCAATACTAGATAAGATTTTATCTAAATTTTGTAATTGTGATATATGAATTGAAACTGAAAAATCATCCCAATTTAATACATCTTTAAAAGGTCTCCAATCATCGTCATATATGTAAACTGGTATACTACCTAATTGCATTGCTTCATACATTCTAAATGAATTTTTACCATATCCTCTAGGGCATAAAGTAAAAATACTCCTTGATGTTATATTAATAAAATTATTTAAATCATTATTACTTACTTTATCACTCCACCCTTTATATTGTAAAACATACTTAGGATTATTATTTAATACACTTACCATACTTTGACGTATTTGGTGAGTAATAGAACCTACAAAAGAACAAAATATATCTCTTTTAGCCTCTATTTTTAAATTATCAGGTATAGGACTACATACTAAAGGTACCGGAATACCTCCTGCATTTCCACCTGCACAAAATTTAATTGTATCTTTTGGTAAATATTCTTTAATTGCATCATCATGCTGACTAACAGTAAAATACTTTTTTGTTCTATCTAATGATATTAATTTTTCTTGTAAAAGTCCTAAATTATTATTTTCTATATAAGAAGTAGTCCAGTCAATAGGTAAATAATAAATATCATTATTTTTATTACTTTTATTAAAGAAATCAAAAAAGTATTGTTCTATATAACTTCCAGTATGATATGGAGGGTATGTTGGGTATGATGGAGTTGGTCTAAATTCTTTAAAGAAATCATTTAAAAACTCTTGATAATTATTACTATTTTGAACTTGTTGTCTAAGATTATATTTTTCTCTTACTATATCTAGTAATTTAATTTTATTGTTAATACCTTCAGTCCAATTAGCATGATGCATTAATATGTTTTCAGGTATATCAAATATTTGACCTTTCCATTGCCCTCCAAATTGTCCAAAAGTCCAAAATCTTGGAGATAAAACTGTTACTTTACATAAATGTAAATTCATATTTAAAGCATATTGATCTTCTGCATATAAATGTCCATTGTTTTTCATGCTTTCAAACATATTCAACGTTCTATCATTTCCTCTACAAATAAAAAAACCAGAACATAATCCACCTTTATAATCATTTTGAACTGCTATATCAAAATCTCCTAATTCTTGTAATAAAGCATCTTTTATAGGTCCAAAGAATTGTATATCAACATCTGAAAAAACAAATATGTCTCCCATATTTTCTTTTACTGCATTTATAAAAACATCTACTTTTTTCATAGTTGTTGTTTTCCAACCAGTAGAATAGTACTCACCTGATTTACATTCTTGTTCACCAATAAATGCTTTAATTTCTAAATCTTCAATAGTTTTTGAAAAATAGTTATCAAACATATTTTTATGACTTTCTGTATAATATGTATAAACTTTCATATTTATTTAATTATTTTATTTACCAATAACATCCACCTTCTACCATATTACCTGATGCCGGTGTTTCATTAGTATTTGCTCTTGTCCAATATTCATTATAGAATTTGGTTATATTTTTATCTCCTTCCCATCTTTTTCCTTTTATACCAAAGTATAGTTGAAGTCCTCCTCCAATATATACTGCTGATTTACCTAATTTTTTTATATAATTAGAAAGAGGTAAACCATAAGATCCACAACCTAAAAGAGCCACATCAAAATCAATTTGTGATATATCTTTACACATTACATCATATGATTCATACCAATCTTTATGTGGTCCAGAACCTCCGATAGATTGAATTGATTTATATGTTATATAAGTTGCATCAGGTAAAATATTTTGATTTTCCCAAATTTTATCTTTTATAAGTAATTGTTTGTCAATAGTTTCCTTAAAAGGATGAATTATTAATACTTTTTTTCCTTTCAATTTTTCAGTCCAGGGATTATCAAATCTAAAAGATTCTAAAGCACTTGGTTCAATTAATAGTTTATTATTAGGTACTAAAAAGTCTTCCATTTCTACAAATCCATCAAAGTTCCAATAAGCATGTAAATCACTATTATCACACGCTCCTTTATACATCATAGCATATGTTATATAATTTTGATTACCATAAAAACCAGCATTTATATAAAACCAATTGAATACATGTTGTGGTATAGAAATATTGTTTAGAGCTAATGCTGAAATTGCAGTTTCCCCGCCTAAACCAACACGTGTTATTAACACATTATTGTTTATAATTTCTGCTATTTTATTATTACTATCTTGTGGGTTTAATCTTTTATCTACTCTCATTAGAAATGTTGTATTGTTTTATTTATTGTATCAGAATTGATATCATCATTAGGTTGTAATAATAAGTATGGACCAGGAACTATATCTGTTTGATTATAAGTTCTATGATTAGACACATGCATATGTTTTGTAACTATTTGTAGTCCAGGATTTTTAACTAAAAACCCATTTTCCAAAAATATTTGAGCTATTCTATTATCACATCCAGGTTTTCCTAACAAAAAGTTAGTTCTATTATCTATTTTTATTGGAGTTTTGAATATCCAACAATCTTGAGAAGCTACATGATTAAAAAACTTGGCTTTCCACATATTATCTTCCATATATAAATCCCATCTTGTTAAGGTTACTAAAGTATTAGTAATACTACTATCCGTAATTTTTGATAATGTTTCATCAAAAATAATATCAGTATTTGATATTATATTAATTTCATTAGGAAAGTTTGAATTACAATAGTTAAATAGATACAAAAAACTAGGTCTATTGTCTAATTTTACTATTTTTATTTTTGGATTTGTGGTTTCATATACACTATCATCAGATATAAACAGTAATATATTTTTAATAATTGGATTTTTAATATTTTCCTCTATACAAAAAAGATACTCTTTATTTCTCATTTCATTAGAAGAAACGAAGTATTCAATTAATAAATTCATCTATAATTATTTTTTTAGTTATAACTATTTTCAGAAAAAAGTTTAATAAAAAAGGCGATAACTTAGTTATCGCCTTTTAAAATTTCATCAATTTTTTCTTCTCTCATTTCTGATTCTGAAAAAGATATACCACAATCAGAACAAAAATATTTATAAGTATCATAATATGATATTTTATTTAATACCTTATGTCTGCACTTAGTTTGTTTAAATAAATCATGGTATCTATCATATAAATATCTTTTTTCTTTTGAAGAAAGACTTTCTAACCATTCATTAGTTTGAATAATATTTCTTTCTTCTATTTTAACCATTTCTTCCTTAGAAATCATTTGCATCATGTATTAAATTTTATTATTTCGTAATCACTTATATTTATCATTTTTGTACAAGGAGTTTTATAATCAGAATCATCATTTTGATGTAAAGATAATGCACCTTTAGCAATTAATTCAGTACTAACAAACCAAAAAGGTGTAAATTCATTTGTTGTAAAGTAATATCTAATACCTTGATCATCATATGTATTATATTTATTAAATCTAATTAATTCTTTAGTTTCTTTATGAATAAGACTCCATATTTCCATATATTTCCATTATTTTATTTTCTAAATCTTTATCAAAAAATAAATTATATTTATTTTTAAAGTAAAGTAAATCATCTAATATATTTTTTAATGTAGTATTATTAATATTTTTATCTATTATACCTGACATATAATTAGATGTGAAAGCATAAAATTGTGTATTTACCATCAAATTGCTCCAAATATTATATATAACGTAATTTATAACATCTTTATTAGTTGTTATAATTTTTAATCTTTTAACAATACCTTTATAAAATTTAGTAGCTAAGCCTATATTTAATAGTTTTTCAGGAATAGTATTTCCTATATCAATAGTATTGAGATATATTTGTTTAAATGATACTATTGTTATTTGAAATATTAATGAATCTATATTAAAATTGAAATAATTTGTGTTTTGTTTTAATAAATTTTTAAATCCATCATCTGGTGTAATATACATTATTTCATTTTTATAATTAAAAATGAACTTATTTTCAATATCATAATTCTTTAATAAGATTATTAAATCTTCAATATCTAAACTAGTATCAAATTCAATATTATTATCATGATAATTATTTCTTATTTTTTTAAGATAAGTTTTATGATTTTGTTTAAGAACCTCAAATTCCTCATTAGTAAAACCTTCAAATACTTTACTAAAGTAAAATTTATTGTAATCAATCAAATTTTTCATAATAATATATATTAAAAAACAACTTACTTAAGTAAGTTGTTTTTATCAATTATTATACCATTTTTAACATAAACATCTATACGTCTTTCATCAAAATCACAAGTACCATAAAAAAGATTACCATCTTGCCATGCTATTCTAAGGTAGAAACCATTAGATGAAGCTAATCTCTCAGCCTCATCTAATGTATTACCTATTAATAATTCTTCTATTTCTATATTATTCATTTGCTAATATTTGAGTTTCTTCACTTTCTTCATTATACCTTAGTGTTAATAAAGAACCTTTACCAGGATTTTCTGCGATGATAAAATCAGTAATTGGATCTTCAATCCATTTTTGGATAGCTCTCTTTAACGGGCGAGCACCATAGTTTTTATCATAACCCACTTTTAATAAGTGTTCAATCATAGTTTCATCTAATTCTAGTCTAAATTCAATTCCTTCAACTTTTGAATAAGTCTTTTTCAACTCTAAATGAATAATTTTTCTTAAATCATCAGCTTCTAAACTATTAAAGATAACAATATCATCTATTCTGTTTAAGAACTCAGGTGCAAATTTCTTCTTAACTTCACCCATAATAACTGAATCAACATTAGATTTAGCTTGACTAGCTTTTGCAGTTGTATTAAAACCAACACCCGAACCAAAATCTTGTAATTTCTTAACACCTGTATTAGATGTCATAATTATTACAGTATTCTTAAAGTTAATTTTTCTACCTTGACCATCTGTTAAATGACCATCATCAAAAACTTGTAAGAATATTTGGAAAATATCAGGGTGTGCTTTTTCAATTTCATCCAATAAAACTACTGAATATGGCTTAGTTTTTACTTTATTTAAAAAAGAACTACCTTCTTCAAATCCAACATAGCCATTCGGACTACCAATTAAACGACTTACAGTAAATTTCTCACTATATTCGCTCATATCTACTCTAATTAAAGAGTCTTCTGAACCAAATAATTCAATTGCTAATGATTTAGCTAAGTGAGTTTTACCACTACCAGATTCACCTAAGAATAAAAATACTCCTGTTGGTTTATTTGGATCTTTTAGACCAATTCTACCTCTTTTAATTGATTTAACAACTTTCTTAACAGCGTGATCTTGTCCAATTACTTTATTAGTCATATTTTCTTCCATATTAACTAATTTTTCATTTTCATTAGTATTTACTTTTTGCAAAGGAATACCAGTAATCATAGATACTACTTGAGCAACATCTTCTTCACGAACCAATTGTTTTTGATTCTTTTGTTCTTCTTCCCACTTTTTACGCATTTCTTCTAAATTTGCGATAAGTTGTCTTTCAGTATCTCTAAATTCTGCTGCTGCCTCATACTTTTGTTGACGAACAACTTCAATTTTTGACTTACCTACTTCAGCAATTTTTGCTTCTATATCAGTAATTTCTTTAGGAACTACAATATTTGAAATATGAACACGAGAACCTGCTTCATCTAAAGCATCAATAGCTTTATCAGGAAGTTGTCTTTCTGTCATATAACGTGAAGTCAAAGATACACAAGCTTTAATAGCTTCTTCTGTATAAATAACATTGTGATGTTCTTCATACTTATCTTTGATATTGTTGATAATTTGGATAGTTTCATCTTCAGTTGCTGCTTCTACAAGAACTTTTTGAAATCTTCTTTCTAAAGCACCATCTTTTTCAATGTATTTACGGTACTCATCCAATGTAGTTGCACCTATAATTTGTAATTCTCCTCTTGAAAGAGCAGGCTTAAACATATTAGAAGCATCTAATGAACCACTCGCACCACCTGCACCTACCATAGTATGGATTTCATCTATAAATAGAATTACATCAGGATTTTTTTCTAATTCGGCTAAAATAGCTTTGGTACGTTCCTCAAATTGGCCTCTATATTTCGTGCCAGCGACTAATGAGCTTATGTCTAAGCAAACTATTCTTTTATTAAATAAAGTTCTTGATACTTTACGTTGAATTATTCTTAAAGCTAATCCTTCAGCAATAGCAGTTTTTCCTGTACCCGGCTCACCTAAAAGCAAAGGATTATTTTTGCGTCTCCTACATAAGATTTGAGATGTTCTTTCAATTTCTTTATCACGACCAATGATTGGATCTATTTTATCTTCGCTTGCTAATCTTGTTAGATCACGACTATAAGAATCAATTACTGGAGTTTTAGAATCTTTATTTACTGTTTTTTTACTAGCATTTTTAAATTTATTATCTTCATTGTCCTCATCATCATCTTCTAATGACATTTTCACATCAGGAAGTGTTTCAATGTTGTCAATAAAAACATCAGCTAACCCGTACTTTAATTCGTTTTTTTCTGTCATATTTTACTTTTTTGGTTAAATTTTATATTTGAAATTAATTAATTTGTTTAACAAATATACTAATTATTTTTAATATTAAAAAATTAATCTAATCAATTATACTATCAATTATAATTTGTCTTTTGTATATCTTAAATTGCTTTTGTGTTAAATGCCGACTTAAATCTTTACATAAGTCAGGGTATTTATGAAAATCTTTATTATGAATAAATATTGATTTTTTTAATTCAGATAAAGATATATAAGTTTCTCTTCTTTCTTGTCCTTTAAAATTTTTATATAAATTACCTACAAAAAACATAGTTAAAACCCAACCTTCAACTAATTTAGTGGTTGGTTTTATATATTGTCCCGTTCCATCGGGTTTACATAAATAATATATTTCGCCTATTTCTATATCCATTAATCATTAATTAAATTATCTAATAATATTTGTCTTTTATAAATTTCTGTTTGTTTTCTACTTAGGTTCAGAGAAGGTATTCTTATGATATGTTTATATTTGTGAAATTCAGTTTCATGAATTACAATAGATTTATTAAATTCATCCAATGATATAAAACATTTAAATAAATCATCATGCTCTACAAATGGTTTTGTATAATCCCTATTTTTATCACATTTAGCAAAGTATTTATCTTTATATGGAATTTGTGGTAAAAATTGTGTATAAAATTTCATATATTTACCTCCATATCCAAAAGCAAATACATAATATATCTCATTTAATTTTAGTTCAGGAATCTTCATTTAATAATGTATTTAATAATATTTCCCTTCTATATGAAACTATTTGAGAATAGTTTAAATTAATAGCAGGTATTTTTATTAAAAAAGGGTATTTATCAAATTCATACTCAGGCACAACAATTGATCTGTTAAAAACAGATAATGATAATTCAGATTTATAAATTATTTTTAAGTCATCATCTAAACAAGAGTATTTACATTCATTATTTTTAAATTGGGAATTAAAAATTACATATCTACCTTTATATAAAGTATCACATATATAATATATAATTCCCAATGTTAGTTTAGGTATTCTCATATTAAAAACAAGTGTTAAAGAATTTTTTTATTTTTTCTGATGTGTTAATTGACATTTTCTTACCTTTATTAGCATTAAAGAAAATCATCCACTCAGACACAACTTTATTTGTTTTCCAAGATTCAAAATAGTTAATAACAGTTTTTTCAAACTTATCAAAATCTATATCATCAGCTTCTTCTGATGCCGAATTAACCCAAGTCATTAGTTTATTTCTAAACCTTTCACAACCCTTATATCCAGCATCCTGCCATTTACCACCCTCAAAGTAATGATTAATAAACATCATAAACATGCGTAGAAGTTGGGGGTCATAAGAAATCGGGTTTATAACATTTCCACGTGTTTTACTCATTCTTTCTCCATCTTCCGCAAGAATTATACCTTGATTTATTAGACATTTTACAGGTTCATCAAAATCTATGTACCCTATATCATATAGGAACTTAGTGATGAATCTATAATAAATAAGATGTGTACAGGCATGTTCGCCACCACCTACATATATATCAACAGGTCGAGTTTTATCATATTGAATAAGATAATGTGCCGTATCAAAAAAAGTATCTAAAGTGTCTGTCTCTCCTTCTACCGGTATAGGACATCCCCATTTACGTTGCCTACTGACAGACCAATCTCTAAGTCTATAATTAGTTTTAGGTTTAATAAAATTAAATTCTCTAATATCTATTAGATCTTTAGAATCTTCTGAAATATGTGAAGGGATATTATGTCTTATACTAAATGAAGCGTCCCTTTTATCATCTCTAGGTACACCCATTACATAGGCGGTGCCATAACCTTTAATAACATAATCCGCAGTCCATATAGGTATTTCAATATCTTTAAGAGGGTGCTTAATACTACCAATCTGCTTTTCAATTCCATCATCTTGTAGAGGGACTACAATAAAATCAACAAAAGGCAGTGTTTCTGGTTTTGTTGTAAAACAAATAATTCCATTACCAAAATCAATTTCATACCCTTCTGATTTTCCGATCCAGTGTTTTTGTTGTTTTTTTATTTTTTCTGGATAATCTACTTTATCAAGATCGTTTATAAGACGTTCGGCATAATCGGTTATTTTAAGAAACCATTGATTCATTTTTTTAGCCTCGATAGGAGTTGAACATCTCTCACAAACTCCATCAAGAGGTAGTCCATTTACTATTTTAGTATTCTTGACTTGTTCATTTGCGAGAATAGTTTTACAAGAAGGACAATAACATTGTTCTTGTTCTGCTTTATAAGCAAGACCATGTTCAAGTAATTTACTAAATAGCCATTGTGATTTTTTAATAAAATCTGAAGATGATGTTGTAAATTTTTCTTCAAATGAAGTATTCATTTTTTCCATTTGATGTCTGAAACTTTCTATATTTTCTAGGGAAACTTCGGTAACATCTCTGCCTATTTTAATAGCATAATTTTCTGTTGGAAGTCCAAAAGAATCATAAGAAAATGGTTGAAATACTTCATGACCTTGATATTTTTGTATTTTACAATACGAGTCTACAATAGCATAATTATAGTAATGACCACAATGTAGTGAAGAACCAGATGGGTATGGGGCCATTACTGTTATATATTTATTCATTTTTTATTTTTTTAATATTTAATTTAAATTCATATGTTGAGTTATTTCATAAAACCAACCATTTCGATGTGATGTAGTATAAGCACTTACAGATTTAGTTCTAAATTCAGATATTGAGTTATATTTTTTTGCTTCTAACAAGCAGTTTTCTTTTGTCCAAAATCCACTAGGTTTCATTATTTCTAAAAAATAAGATTGTATTTCTATAAGCCAATTATTTTTCTTGGCTGATGACCAAGCTCCATGATATTTTTTTAAAAATTCATTTTTTGTTTTACAACTTTTAGCTATTTCTATACATTTTTCTTTTGTCCAAAACATTTTTCCACATCCAATTTCTCCACCATTTGTTTTATTTAGAACATTCCAATTTAATTTTTTATAATCAAATATAAGTTCTTTTTCTAATTCAATAGCTTTTTCTAACTCAATATAATCTGTTATTACTTTTAACTTTGGAGATAAACCTGATTTTTTACAATGTTGATTAACTGCACTTTTATATCTAAAATGATTTTTATTTCTTTCTTCTATATTAGAAGTTATCCCAATATAAATTGAATTATCAGAAAATTCATATGTATATACACATCTATTTTTTAGATTACCTTTTAAATTTTCATAATTGCCCCAAACTTCTTTAATCCATCCATTTCTTCTCAAGGCAGTAAAAGCACCAGGTGCATTTTTTATAAATTCTTTTTTAGAATTATATTTCTTAATCTCTTCAAAACATCTATCTTTTGTCCAATATTTATATTTCATAAATTTTTTATTTTATATATAAAATAAATGAACATACATTTTAATAAATGTATCTAATTTTTTTTCATTTTTTGATATAACAAATATACGAAAAGTTTATGAATAAAAAAAATTTTTTTTATTTAACCCATTTATCGGTCATTAATGAAATTAAACGTATTACTTTTCTTCTATAAGATGGAATTTTCTTATTTATATATTTTTCTAAGCCAAAAATAAACTTATTTATTTTTTCTTTTTCTTTTTCAGTAAATAAATGGTGTTTATTTAAATTTAAATAAACTAAATAACTACGCATATCTTTTAGAATATCAAATACGCTAGTTAAATAATTATCATCTATTATATGATAAAAACAATAATATAATTCATCTTGTTTTAAATAATCTCTAAATTTTAATTCATCTTTTTTTAGATACCAAGTAAATGTTTTATCTTTATATGATTTAAGAAAAGAATTAAATAATTGAATTATTTCTTTACTTGATGGATTGTCACTTATATGTGTTTTAATATATTCGTTAAAATTAAAGTAAAGATCATGGTATTTAGATTGAAATTCATTTTCCCCAAAAACATATAAAATTTCTTTAACAATATCATATTTTTTAGATTTAGTATCTATATTATCATAGTGTTTTTTAATAGCTTCTTTATTACTATTTTTATTTTTAATATAATAGTCAAGATGTTTTAATTCATGAAAAAGGGTAGATTTATCGTCTAATGATTTTAGACCAATAATACAATTATATGGTTTTGAGTTAGCATCTATTCTACCTTGAAAATATCCTTCTTGATTTAATTTAGGATTATGTATTAATAATATAGGAAAAGATCCTATATCGTTTTTATAAAATAGGTGATATTGTTTTTGTTTTCTATAACTATGAATTTCATCAAAAATTCTATTACATTCTTCTTCGACATTAGAAGAAATTCCAAGTTTTTCGTTAATAAATTTTTTAAATTTTTTTATCATAGATTGTGTTTTCTTTTATAAGCTAAATACCATTTTCTTTGATATTCATCAATTTTTTCTAAAGGAATATATTTTTTTATTTTTGCTTCAATATATTTATATCTTCTAATTGGAGGTAAATGTTTAAATTGAATATCTGATAAATACCTTTGATTTCCAATTAAACAATTGACAATTTTATCTTTTTGTTTTTTAGAACATATACTAAATATATCATCTTCTACAAAAAGAAGATGTTTTAAACGCATATCAATATATCTATCTCTTAGTTCTTCATTACACCATTTAAATTGTTCAAATGATAAACGTTCTCCATAATTTGAATTAATTCTTTTGTCAATTAAATAGTATTTTAAATCATCAGATAAATAATCAAAATATTCGTCTGTATGACCTTTATATATCATTTTATCAATAAATTCTATTTTCATTTCTTTTGAAAAATCGTCAAATTGATCTTTATCTATTTTAGCATATCTATCAACACATATTTGATTATATTCTTGTCTTATTAATTTTGGTAATAAAGAGTATTCATAATCATGAAAATAACCTCCATAATCTTTTACATATTCAAATCTTTGCTTAAAATACTCCATCCTTTCCTCTCTATTTAAGTGAAGTATTTGATACTCAGTTTTAAGCTCAACTGATTCATTAATAAATGTATTAAATTTTTTTATCATAGATTATATATTAATATAAAGATATTAATATATATCTTATGAAGTATTTAAAAAATTTTTTTCAATTAAATGAATCTCAATCTAAAAAAATTAAAAAAGTATTAACTTTTTCTGTAGTTTTAGATTGGTATAATGATAATAAAGATAAAATAGCAAAAATAGTAAATTGTAATCCATATGAATTAGCTTCCGAAGAAGAATTATTAGATCAATCAAGAGGTTTAGTTAATACTGTTATTAATACTCAGTCCACTGGTAATGATGGTAATAATGATATTGAGATAGCTGGCTTTTCTGATTTTAAGCCATTAGATAAATATTTATTACATGATATATTACATAATATTTATGATGTAAGTAAGAAAAAATTTGATAAATCACTAAGTGATATTCAATTTACAGAATCTGAAGTATTTGAAGAAATTGAAATACTTTGCATTGAGGAATCTTTCATGAAGTTTTTTAATATTCGTTATCCAAAAACAGATTTTATTAATCAGAATATTAACCAATTAGCATCATTTTTGATGATGGCTATTTTAATAAATGATCCTACAAGAATCAAAGATATTTTAGATGATAAAATTGTTCCATATTTAGAAATATATGGTGTTAAGTATGAAGTAAAAGAAGGTAGTGCTTTTGAAGATTTCTTTTTAACTCTTACT
>Ga0214192_1000242_pt1 | contig 34630 bp, 48 predicted proteins | sample TroBogEpilimnion_44_FD_153030 | JGI IMG/M metagenome (GOLD analysis project Ga0214192, IMG submission 153030) | Freshwater microbial communities from Trout Bog Lake, WI - 29JUL2008 epilimnion | ecosystem: Environmental > Aquatic > Freshwater > Lake > Epilimnion/Euphotic zone | place: Trout Bog... | reverse complement strand
CAGTGATGCCTGGCAAATTAAATGCGTAACTATGCGAACTGACTAATAACCCCAATAGGATTATAAGTTTTCGATAGTTGACCATTTTTTAAGTTTTTCTCTTTTAGCTTTGGCTGCCATTTCAATATTAGTCCAACTGACAACATCCATCTCTTGTAGAATTTCGATCATGGCATACAAGTCGCCTAGTTCTTCTTCTAAATGTTCTCTGTTAGTTTTGGGCTTGCCTGGTTTATAGTTATCAATGCCAAATCTGTGACATTTACTAATTGCTTGAATTACTTCTGCACATTCTTCTGAAAGAATGTTCATTACTTCACGTTCTTGACTATTCATATTACCTTTGATTAATAAATGGTTGTAACATCTTACCTTCATATGTAGTGGCAGTTCTCAATGTGTTGTAAACATTTTGAATGCCTACTGCTTGATTCCATGCATCTTCTAGTGCATGGTGAGCTGTTACAGGAGGTCGCTTTGGATCAATGCCTAAGTCAAATGCTGTGCGAACATCGCGCACTTCCCAAAACTTCCAAGGTATCGCACGATTGATTTTACGGAATACATGCTCACATATGATAATGTCAAAGCATGAACCATTTGACCAAACACGCTTGGCGCCCCAACAGAATTTATAAAGACGAGCAAACGCTTCTTCTATATCAATTCTTCCTTCGGGATCAAAAGCGGCTTCTTGCGCTTCTTTACTTTGATTAGCCCACCAAGCGATTGTATCATCGCTAGTAGTAAGTCCTATTCGATCGCAACTGTCGACATCAACTTTACAGTAAAAACTTTCCATTGCAGGTTCTTGTAGCTCTCTGCCAAGCGGATCAAATTTTACAGCACCGATTGTCAGGATAGTTGCGTCAGGAGTTGTATTTAGAGTCTCTAAATCTATCATAATGTCAGTATTCATACAAACATTATAGCAGATCTAGATCGATCTGTCAATACATTTTTTTAGGCAGTTGCTCTTTTTCGAGCTTCTTACGCCAACGTGCTTTGGCAGCACCTTTTTGGCGTTTACGAATACTGGTTGGTTTTTCGTAAAACTCTTTTTTACGTAAGTCGTCCAAAAGTTTACTGTCTTCAATCTTTCGTTTGAAGCGGCGCAAGGCTTGATTGATATTCTCGCCTTCCTTTACAGTTACCCCTGTTCCTTTCTTACTCTTGTATATCGTCATCTTCCTCTTGGTCCTCTAGTTGTTGAACAATTTGGCTTAGATCATAAATTCTATTTTTACTAATAAGATTATAAGGTGTTGTCTCATCGTTAGTTATATAGTAGGTATTTGGTTGAGCCAATAAAAAAGTAACAAATTTTCGAGTCATTGGATCACAGTTATCAACATCGATTATTATGCAATCAACCTGTTGTGCTACACTCAATAACCAACTTATATCTGTTTCATTTTCATCAAAAATAAAAACATTTATGTCGTCAATACTTTTGCTGAGTATTGTTTGAAATTGTTCTTTAATTAAAATACTCGGCTTAACTATTAGATAACTTAGAGTTAAATTAAACAGTTTGTCCGGTGGAGTTATTAAAGTTATTTTTCCTAAGTTCATGTATACGCTCTTCAAAGTATTCTATTTTTTCTATTGGATAATCACTAAATCTAGGACCATGTTTTCGAGTTTCTTCTACAAAGTCAGCAAGCTCTGGTTCTGTTGTACGATCAACTATGAAATCTTCAAACTGGTGATCTGAATATTCTTTATAAAGTTGATCTATAGCATTTATGCCAACTACCCTTCTCCAAATACTGCTAGTGCCTTGTTCTTGGTTTTGTACGTAGCCTATTGCTTGTTCACTATCTGCGTCTGTCCCTGTTCGTCCTTGATCATGTAAGTCTTTTTTTTTGATTCGTCTACTGGCAAATCGATAGCCGATATTTCTTGGCCTTCATTGTTAATATAGCTTTCGCCTTTAGCTACTCGTTCTTCTACTGTAGACTGTTGGGCAAGTACTTCCTTCTCTGCTTCTTCAATCATTCTATTCCATTTTTCCAATTCGCTTTCTTCAGTCATTGGAACGCTGGGTTCTTCAACAGTTTTTGGATCTGGAAACAAGGGAGGTAGTGGTTCTAAATCTTTTAGTAGTTCTACTTCAGTGACACCTACATCCATCGGAGGGGCCGGTAGTGGATCTTCTTTTATTTCTTCTAGTGTTGGTTTTTCGCCGACATCTGCTAGATAAGGATCGGGGGTATCTGCTTTTTGTTCTTTGCTCCAACCAAATGTCATTTGACTAGCTAGTAACATGATAACAGCTAACGGATCGAATACAATAACGATTAAGATAATGATCCAGGTAACTGCTCGTTCGAGCATTGATTCATCTGGAGTTGTTCCATAGATAAAGGCAGCGATATACTTAATTGGGCCAACTTCGGCTTCGACCTTACGTACTTCTGCACGTACTGGAGCCGCTTCGTCGTTAAGACTAGCAATAAGTTTCTGCTGGGTTTCAATGTCTTTGGCAAGCGAAACCCTGTCCTTCTGCTGACTCTTACGTACAGCGTTGGCTTTGTCGGCACCTTTTTCATCTGACGAGCGACCCATGATTTGGTCCACCGCTTCATCCATCTGTTTAAGTTGCTTGCGGTCAGCTTCGATATTCTCTTTGGCAGTTTTGATCTTTTCATCAAAAATAGCGATTTTGCTTTGAACGTCGCCCGATACAAGGTTTTGGTCATTATGTGCTTTCGAAAGGAATCCAAAAATACCCATTGAGGTAATGAGCATTAGTACTACAACCGCAATGGTCATGTAGTATCTCATGAAACGTGGAGCACGTTCCCAGTTGGCTTTTAGCCAAGAGGCGCAGACAAGTTTGCCAACTTCTAAAGCTGAGCCCATTATGATAATAGGAATTGCCGCGGCACTAAAGATTGCAGTTAGCCCTACTACGGAGTAGTAGATTGCTACTGCTGATATTGTTAGACCGGTGAGTAGGAGTAGGTAAGCTAATATCATCCAGTAGCGTTTTCTATGTTATAGCGGAGTGCCAGTTAATGAAGTCTGCGCAATAGCGGAACAAGAAACTGTACCGAATATAGTTGCGGCAGTGCTGTTTGGGTAAGTGATAGTAACTACCTGCTGACTGTCACTTGCAGTTACAGGATTATAAACACGATATGAGCGTTTGTATCCTGCTGATCCACCAGTTTGAATAGCGTTTGTTACGATATCACGAATTGCCAATGCTGTTGTTGTAATAGCAGTACCACCGACACCAACATACGCTGTGCCAGTACTACCGTCATTGTTTGTATATGTTCCACTAGAACTGTTACCGATTGATTTTAGGTAAGCGTTCCAGTTGCCAACGATCGGAGCATCACGATCGAAAACTACTGTAAAGTTTACTGCGGTTGGCTGATTAGTAGCATCAGTGGCTAGTCCGCTACCATTGTTAGCCGTAATGTTTACACTTTCAATACGGCAATCTGCAATACTTGCCAAACTTTCTACTACTCGATCCCAACGTACATTACCTTGGGCAAGTACTAGAGCCTGTGCGGCTGATAAAGTGGTTACGTTTGTATAAACTGTGTTGTTCCAGTCATATGGCCAAAGTGCGCCACTTGCTGTATTACCCGTAGCTACTGGGTAGTTTGTTGAATTGCTAGTATCTACACCTACACGATAGATTACTGGCGTAATTTGATTACTGTCTTGATTGTATCCTGATCCGGCCATAATTGCCTACTCCTTAGTTATAAGATATTTATCAGTAAATCACCCTATTCGTAGATTATAAAACAGGGTAATTTACTTTGCAACCTTATTGGTTATTTAAAGATGATCATAGACATTAGCCCGGCCTGTACAAAGAATCCAAACCCGATTGTTACAATATTTAAAAAATCCTTTTGAATTGCGGCTTTGATGAAGAAACAAAACAATCCAGACCATGCAAATAGTACTAAATCTACTGGGGGCATTTTTTCAGTTAGCCCTGTTAGTACTGCTAGTAGGGTAGGAATTGTGGCCAAATGTAGCAGAATTACTGCTACCCAGCCCATTGTTTCTGCACTCGCATGCGGAGCATGTTCTTTAATATTTTTAACCAATAAATCTAAGTCAAAAAAGTTGTGCAGTCTAATTTTAAGATTGGTCATAAAAAGTCGTGTACTTGCGTTCATATTGATCCTTAATTATAAAAGATATGGTGGCCAATTTTAGCTACTGGTTTTTTATTCCACCCTGGTTGCACATAATCCCCATGGAAATATAGGGCTTTCTTTAGGTCCGGTAAACGGAATCCTTCTAGTAGCACTTTTTTGGCTACTTCCATGCTTTCTGTATACATTGGTCCATTCATTGGCTTCATAGCACTGGGACTTTGGCAGTACCAACTAAATTGGCACATGACTTTTTCGTACACTATGTTCTTTTGATATACAACCTTACAGATATCGCTTGGAAATTCTCCGCTTTCTGAACGATTGATTGTAACTTGTGCGACAGCTACTTTGCCTTCAAAAGGCTCACTGCCTGCTTCATGGTAGATATTACGAGCTAGACAATCTAATTGGGCTTGTCTCATTTGTGCTGTAATTGGGCTTGCTGTTTCGCGAGCCTGTTTCAATTGTTGAAACTTATTTGCTACTGCTGTTTGTGCTACTGCGATTACTGCTAGTAAAACTAAACAGTTTAAAACTATTTTGATAATGCGTATCATTTTTGTCTCCTTTACGCTGGATGAGGTATCGCTAGTACCGTCATTGGTTAATGTTTGGCTGTTTCTATTTCTCCTTAAGTTAGCCGTTTTGTCCTCTAAACCCTTAGGGGACAATATATAGTTATCCTCTGTATCTGTCAGTAAAATACTATTATTATAAACAGGCATATTTATCTCCGCATTTTGGAGATATCTACTGCCTCTTCATCACTAAAAACTGGCACTGCGTTGCTTTTATGCATGGTTGCTATGCCTTTTACCTTGGTGCCTGTGTAGACTTTTGGTGTAGGTACAGTGCAAGGGCCACCAGTAAATGGTAAACTTGGATGCTTTACATCTGTGCCATATCGGCTGTAGGGCTTGTTATCTGGTTTCCAAATTTCCGATGATAGGGCACGGTTGCGTTTCTTTTCTTCTGCTTCGATGCCCCACTTCTTCTGTAGCTCTTTCCAGCTTTCGTCCAATTCTCTAGCCTTTCTAGCATGTTCTGCTGAAGCGAATTTCTTTTTGCCTTTCTTTTTACCGGTGGTACTAAGCCACGGACCTTCTAAATGCATAGTCAAAATAATCTCCAAAAGTTATAACAATGCTAATAGTATAGCATCACTTTTGGAAATAGTCAACTAGGATTCTATCATTTTTTGAACTTCATAGTATCCGTTTATTGTTTGATTATAATCACTGATAAACGGTTCTCGAAAGTATGGAGATATTGTTGGGGTAATTTTACTATAATCATGCTGAATACGATAACACAATCTATCCGATATTCCGCCTAATCTACGATGCAACGTAATTGAGTTATCAAATAGACATAAATCATTATCTTGTTGATACCAATGATCGTATATGTTTTCTTCTGTAAAAATACCAGTATTAATAATATTAAATATTTTTTGGCTTTCTTCAGCAGACATTCCTTTAATTTTATTAATTGTGTTCACAGAATAATGCAATCCTTTAATACCTAGGGGACTTTGAATTACCAATGGAATTTCAGTTGGCTCAGGACACATGTTTTTGTACATAATATCGTCTTGATCTTCACGAAGTCCAGGATTAATTCGACCTGGGGTAAATTCATGTTGAATAACCATTTCATCTAGTTCACTACGAAAACTTTCTGACTGTGATTCATACCAATCAGTTGTTGTAACAAAACCTGTAGCTGACCCAACAACACCTTTTTTAGCTAAAAGACTTACGCCTGGGGTAAATGCAAGGTTACCCGATTCGTTACTGTGCCATAGTAACTCACCTTCTTGGAACATTCCTAATGGTTTTCCTTCTTCATTTTTCATTCCAGATACACGTAGTACAGATGTAAATTCGCTAACTTCACTAGCAATGACATAGGAAATATTTTGACACCATTTCTTATCCTCTGGGTCAACAGGAATGCCATTTACAAAATCTTCAGTTGCTATCTTTTCAAACTCACATGATTTATATTTTTTAGCTAATTTTAAAGATTGTAACCCTCGAGGAAATCCCCATTGAAGTATTCGATTTTCATAGTCTCTAGGTTCAAGATTTACGTTTCTAATAATAGTAACTAGATTTTTTAAGTGTAGTTGTCCTACTTCTAACCATTCTTCGTCAGTTATTGTAGTAAAATCTAAGTCGTCTATAAAGATGCCAAATCTTCCAAGTCCAGGTATTTTTGATATTTTCATTACTGTCCTATTATACTCTAAAACTTTCACCGCACCCACAGCGGTCACGTTCGTTTGGATTGATAAACTCAAATCCTTCATTAAGTCCGTTGCGGACCCAATCTATAGTTAATCCGTTTAGGTAAGGTTCATCTTTAGCATTAACTAATACAGCAAATTCGTCGCGGGCATAATTAGTAACGCCCACTTCGAAGTCTAGGTTATCTGCGTACTCTAATACATAGGCTAATCCGCTACACCCCGTAGTTCTTACACCTACCCGGATACCAACACCCTTACCACGCTTGGCAAGATTTGCTTTGATCTTAGTTTTGGCTTTGTCTGTTACGGTAATCATTTATGGCCGCCTTGATAGCATCTTCCGCCAATATACTGCAATGTATCTTTACTGGCGGAAGAGCAAGTTCTTCAGCGATGTCGCTATTTTTGATACTGATAGCTTCATCCAATGTTTTTCCTTTGACCCACTCGGTAACGAGTGAACTAGAAGCGATTGCGGAACCACATCCGTATGTCTTGAAACGAGCATCTCTAATAATACCATCTTTATCTACCTTTATCTGTAGTTTCATTACATCACCACAAGCAGGAGCACCAACCATACCAGTACCAATGTCAGGATCATCTTTTGAAAAAGATCCAACGTTTCTCGGGTTTTCATAGTGGTCAATGACCTTATCTGAGTATGCCATTTCAATTGGGTACTAGCACTGTTCGATAGCAGTTACAACCAGCATCCAGAATAGCTTCCCAATGATAGCCAGCTGGCTGTGGCCAAACTGGTGCCGCTGGTGGAGGCATTACTGGCTGTGGTTGAACTATAACTACGTCGGGTTGACGAGGACGGGCTAGCTCATAGCCAATCACTCCACCAATAACACTTGGAACTACCCAACCGTATCCAGGACGGTAAACATAGTGTCCGCCCCCATGATGCCAACCATCTGCTCGAGCATCTGAGGAATAAGCAAACAGCGCACTCATTGCCAGTATACTAGCAAATATTGAAGTTATAATAAGTTTACTTTTCATGATACTGCTCCTTAAAAAGTATAATACTATTTATTTGGTTTCTTTACGAGCGTTTTTAACTGCTGTAACATCGTTACGAGTTTCTTTGCACAACTTAGCCAAATCTTGGCAATGCTTACGAACACGGGTACCTGCGGCACCTACTTCTTTATCATAAAACTTTTCAAAATCTGCTTCCATTGCTTCGACGATTGCAGTGAATTCTGCATATTTGTTTGTAGCCATTTAATTCTCCTTTAAGGCAAGTACCAAGTACTTATACCTAGTGTACAGTGGTTAAAAATAAATGTCTAGTCAATTGGCAAATACATTTGGAGACCCGGATTGGATCGAGCCGCCATCTGTTGAATCACCTACTCGAGCAATAGCAACGCCACCTACGAACACATTGCTAGATCCTGCGTTAATTGCCGCACTGTGAGGAACGCATAATCTACCCGAATTAATAGTATGCGGAGCAGTTGGATTACCTTTACATTCAATCGGAATGCCGTTGGCATACACGTTAGCACCTAGTCCGGTTGGTCCGATCACAGTGGTGGTACCATCACACCCGTGTCCGGTCGTAGTCGGATCTCCTTGTCTAGCTACAGCTGGCATGATTTATGCTTTGGCCAATTTGATGCCGGTAGTTTGCTGAATATAAGTATCAGCGGCATCTTTCATAGTTGGTGCTAGTACCATAATTGCATTTTTTGTAATAGTAACTTCGCCGTCGGGATCTGTTGTAAACAAAAATGGAACAAGTCCGACACCTTCTTTAGTTGCGGTAAGGCACAATGGTTTTTTGACTTTTACGCCTGTTGGACCATCTTCTACCAATTTAGCAACAATTTCTTCACCAGCAGTAGTTTTAATTGTAACCACTTCACCTTCTGCGATACCTTTTGAAATTAACATATTATACCTTTTCGAAATGTTTCTTGAGTTCTGTGAACCCGCCAATGTAATTATCATCTAAGAATATCTGTGGCAAAGTTCTGGCTGTTGGTACTGCTTCCAACAACTGTTCTTTAGTCCAATCTTTATTAACATTACGTTCTTCGAATTCAATGCCTTTCATTTCTAATAGGGCTTTGGCCTGTACACAAAACGGGCAGGCATTTTTACTCCATACTATTGCTTTCATTTTAATTCCTTTTTACTATTATAAACTAGGTAGTGCATCATAGTCAATAGCTTCACCCATGACTCCAATAACATAATTTGTTGATTCTGATTCTTGTAGGGCAGTTTGTTTCTTGCTAGTATCACTATGTTTATTAAACCATGGGATAGGAGTAGACTTTGGAGCAGTATTTTGATATTTGATTCCAATATCTTTCAACGCACCTGCGGCAGTATAGTCTACGAAGTCTTTAAGGATGTTAGCATTAAGTCCAATTACAGGTCCCATCTTAAACAAATATTCTGCCCATTCTTTTTCTTCACGGATAACATCTGCATACATAGCGTAAACTTCTGCTTCACAATCAATTTTAGCTTGGGCGAAACGATTGTCTTCTTTAACTACTTGATTGATCAAATAGGCAGTCCAACCTTTGTGTAGTAATTCGTCCTGTAGGATCAAACTGATAATGTTGCCATTACCAATAAAAATCTTGTTCTCTACCATAGCAAGACTTGTTGCAAAACTGACCATGAAACGGAAGGCTTCGAGGGCATAACTAGCATTAAGAGCCAACCAAATAGCCTTGATGTGTGTTTGCTCATTGATCTTTTCTCCGGATTCCTTACGACAATTGATAACGTGTAGTGCATCGTAATAGTTGCCTACACTAGATGCCATACTAATGATTTCTTGTGTGTCATGGATAGTGTTAAACACATCCTTAGGTACATTATAGATGTTACGGATTATGTGGCTGTAGCTCTTGCTGTGGATGTTGGTTTCAAAGAATCCCCAGTTATACATTAATGCTTCAACTTCAGGCAACGAACATACTGGTGTAAACACCTGTGTTGGACCACGTCCTTGTAAACTGTCAAGTGCTGTTTGGCGTAATAGATTTGAAGTGAAAATATGCTTAACTGCATCACTCGCATCCTTAAAGTCATTAGCATCTTTAGTTAAGCTAATCTCTTCAGGTTGCCAAAAGAAACCACGTGCAGTTGCTTCAAAATCTGCAATCTTCTTGTATTTAACCTCTTCGAATCGTTGAATGGTCACTGGTCCGGCTGGATCCAGAAACATCTTGCGACTCAAATAATCTGTACGTGTGTTTAAATTATATTGTTCTTTACTCATAGCTTACATGCCTCACAATCTTCTTCGTTATCAAAATCTATAGGCTCTAACATTGTTGGTGTTTCTTCAGCAACTGCCTTACTGCCAGCTTTGTTGATTAGACTATAATAGAATGTCTTTAATCCCCATGCATGTGCCTGCATTAGATTTTTAGCGATCAATGTAGTCGGAACCTTACGATCTGGAAAGTGTGCTGGATTGTAGAATGTGTTTGTACTAATTGATTGATCAACATAGGCCGCAAGTACAGCCGCTGTTTTCAAATAGCCATCACAGTCTTTTTGATCCCACATCATTTGATATTTGTTCTTAAGTTTATGATATTCTGGAACAACTTGTGTAAAGGACCCTGCTTTACTTTCCTTTGTGCTGATTAAGCTCATAGGCATTTCAATTCCATTAGTGCTGTTTATAACAACACTACTGCTTTCAACTGGTGCAATGGCCATTAAAGTCGCATTGCGTACACCATACTGTTTCATGTTAGTACGTAGTGTTTCCCAATCAAGTTCAGGTGTAAAATCAGCTAATTCGTTAACACCGTTAGCACGTAGTTCCCAAGGGAATGTGCCTCGTCCGTAACGTGTGCGTGGGCTGTCAATACAGGCACCACGTTCTTTAGCTAACTCTACTGTTGCTTCTGTTAGATAGTAGGCTTGATGTTCCATCCAACTCTTAACATCTTGTAGTGCATCCTTGTCACCATAGCGTAGGCCACGTTTAGCGTGCCAGTAGGCCAAGTTAGTAACGCCAATACCTAATGGTTGGATTTCGTCATTGCTTAGTTTACTTTGTATACTTAGAAAATCTTGGTAATCAAGTATGTTGCATAGACTACGCTGTAAAATACGGCAAGCACGGCGCATGTCTTCTGGATTACGGAATGCTCCCCAGTTGATTGAACCGAGCGTACAAAGAGCAATGCGGCCAAGAGCATCATCGAGACGCTTGAAAGGACGGGTAGGTAAAAGTATTTCACAGCATAAGTTACTTTGGTAAATTGTATGGTACTCGGGATCAAACGGACCCTGGCTTTGTACATTATCAATGAACACAAGATAGATGCGGCCAGTGTCAGTACGTTCTTTTAGGATGCCGCCTTTGAATACATCTTCAGCGTTCATAGTCTTCTTGCGTAAGTCTGTACGCTTTTCATATTTTACGTATAGTTCTTCAAATTTCTTAGTATCTCGATAAAAGGATTCATACAAGTCAGGTACTTCATTAGGATCAAAGAATGTTATGTTTTCTTTGTTCTTGAAACGTCTCCAGAAAAAGGCGGACAACACAACTCCGTAATCCATATGTCTAACTCGCGTTTCTTCTGTGCCTTGATTATTCTTAAGTACAATAAGATCATCAAACTGATGATGCCAAATAGGATAGAACACAGTAGCACTAGCATTTCTAATACCTCCTTGTGAACATGAACGTAGGTCACCAAACCACTTCTTCAGGAATGGTATCATACCAGTATGCATGATCTCCCCACCTCTGATGGGACTACCTAGTGGACGTAGACGACCAATCTCTAAACCAATGCCTGCACGTTTGCTGGCATACTTGGCCATCATCTCACCAGATGCAAATATAGAATCCAAGTCGTCATCTGAACGGATAAGCACACAGCTACTAAACTGCTTGGTAGGAGTGCCGAGACCGGCAAGCACAGGAGTAGCAAGAGTAAACAAGCCGTCACTCGCGGCAGTGTAGTATTCTTTAATATAACGCATGCGGGCAGTATTGGGTTCTTCTTTATGGAACACTGTTGCAGCCGCAATAATATATCTAATCTGTGGAGTTTCATAAATTTCCTTTGTCGCACGATTGCGTACCAAATATTTTTCAATCAACTGCTCAATGGCCGCATACGAATATGTTTCGTCTTTTTCATGATCTAACATGTCATTCATTCGGTTCCAATCATCTTCGCTGTACCATTCTAACAGTTCAGGAGTATATAACCCTACTTCAACATTTTTCTTAACGATTGTATAGAGGTGAGGAACTTCATATGCACCATATACATCTTTACGCAACATACTCAAACGTTGTTTGCCTGCTACATATTGATAGTTAGTGTGTCCAACATCTTGATTATGTTCTACATCGATCAGATCTACAATAGCTCGTAGTGTAATCTCGTCAATTTCTTGTGTGGTGATACCATCGTAGAAATGTGGTTGGCTCTTGATCTCAATCATCGACTGACTGACATCGGCAATACCTTTACACACTTTAGCCACTTGGGCTTGCCATTTTTCAACTGCTAATGGCTCTCTGCTTCCGCTTCTTTTAATTACTGTAATCTTGGTCATTGTCCGTTACTTTGAAATATTTGATAATGTACTTAATTGCTCTAGGTAGTATTTATTATACTACCTTCCACGTCAAAAAACTATTCGGACATAATGGTTTAGGCGCGAAAATAACTGAATACTCAAAGATGTTTTTCCTTATCATGCTGATAAAGTTAATAATATACGCATTTATAATTTAGGTCTACCAAAACGGTAAAATTATAAATTGCCAGTATATGAGTAGGAGAAAGTTCCAGTATCGCCGTTTAGGTTATTGGTATAGAACACACCAATTGATGTTAGAGCCTGACCATTCGCACCAGTGTAGATATTACTGCTAGCATCTAAGAAGTATGCTTTAAAATCTAAAATGAGTGCAGTAGTGCCACTTACATCTGTTCCTGCGAAGTCATAGTCGTCGCTTAATTGAAGTTGTTTACCATCAATGTCGGCGGCAATAGTCATAACTCCACGGCGAGTAAAGTTATTAGCAGTGCTCTTATAAATGTAATCAATTTTAAAAATAATTGATCCAGCTGGTAAGCCTGATGCTGTTGTTGAGCAAGGCAATCTAAATCCTAATGTTGCGGCATTTGTAATATAGCTGATTGTAAAACTTCTAGAACCTTGTAAGGCGTATGTCCCATGTCCGGATACTTCTGGTACATACTGAGTTGTCAAATTACTTGCAGACAAATCATTTGGTCTGTCACTGCGATCATTTTGACTCGTGTTGCCGTATGTGGCAAAATACACTTGTGGATATTGCGCGGCAACGTTGCCTCCACCATTACATCCTACGTTGGTATACTTGCAATCTCTAGTTGAATTACCTGTGCCTAGTTCAATATAGACAGCTTGTCTGCGAATATTATAAAATTTGCTGTTAAATATTTCTGTTTCACGAGGTCCATACTGCTGTCCAACTGAACCGCCGTCGGCTCCTGCTCCTAGACTGATGCCTTGATATCCGTCTGTAAAATAACAATCTTCAAATGAATTGTTTAAGATATCTTGTTTGGCAAACACACCATAGCTGAAACTAGTAAATTTAATATTTCTAAATATGTTATGTTCGCAGGTTACAAGCGAGCTTACTGCCTGCATTAATATACCGCGACTCAATGCATTGAGACTTGCGTTCCAATCACCTTGTAAGTTTAGATTTTCAAATCTACTGTCTTTAACAGCATCTAATTGTAGGCAAGTATTTTTACCAGTTGGTGTATGGATAGTTAAATCTTTAATTAAAATATTACGTGGCTGTGTTGCACCTAGTGTGCTACCTAGTGTACTTGGTGATCCAGGAGTAGAACTGTCGTTGACAAATTGAATAGCCGCTCCTGCCAATGTAACTGTCAGTGTTGTACTAATAGTAGTTACAGTAGCGGCGGCACTGATAGTAATACTAGTGCCAGGTATTACGCTTACAATAGTTGCTCCGGAAGGGATACCAGCACCAGATATCGTGCCGCCAACCATGTTGCTTGTTCCCTGTACTGATTGTATCACAGCACTGTTAAGCGTAACTGTACCAATTACTGATTTCACTGGGTTATAATAGATAATAGTTTTGTCAGCACCAGCGCCTACTAGGCTTGCATAGCTTGGAATATAGATAGTGCTAGATGTATTAAACTGTCCAGCAGGCATTTGCAATATTACACGTTTAGTAGTAGCGCCAACAGTTCCTGCACTAGCAGGTGCAGTTGGATTTAAAAATAACTGATCGATAGCTCGCTGTATTGCCGCTGTGTCATCAGTTGATCCATCACCAGCAGTTCCAAAATCACTAGTATCTATTTGTTTGTCTAGTACTTGTTGGATAGTTTGAACAACAGGTGCGTTTGCACTAGGTCCAGTTTGTATAGTTGCATCAGTTGCCTTGTAAACATACTGAATAATATTGTAGATATTACCGTTGACAGCAAGGTCATTCTGAGTAATAATTTTAGTATTGCCTACAGCCGGAGCGCCTTCTGAAACTGCGCCATTACCAATAAACAATTCTTGCGTGTCAGTAGTCCAAGCTAGTTCTCCGCTGGCCAACTGCGGTAGGCCTGTGCCACTATTAAGTTTACCACGACGTATCTGGATTCTTGAGATTTGTACAACGGCCATGAAAATATCCTCTTATTGGATATTTATCAGTTTTGTGCGTAGTATTGTTCCACCCTATCCCACCATTTAGCTTCCCAGTAGCTAAAATCCTCGGGTTTCAGTATAAATTCTTGGTAACTAGGTTCACCCCAGACTAAAGGGCTGATTTCAGGCGGTTTAACGCACATAAACACAACACCTTTGCGAATGTTTGTTTTATGTACTTCATTGTGTGCAAGAGCGTAGGCTACCATTTGTAAGTAGTAGTCTTCAATCCATTCTTCTTTCTTAGGCTTGTTAGTCTGCTTATGATCCATAATTGCCGGATCAGCAGAATGAACTCCTACACAGTCTGTGGTGCCTGCATACAATCCTGGATAGTATAAGGGCACTTCCACACCCCATACTTCGTCAACATTTTTGAGTCCGTTTTCAATAATACATTTGGCCATCTTGTGGCTTTGTACTGAGTAAGGATTAGTTCCCGGCTCGTTGATAATGCTAGTTGTGATATAGTCTTCTAGGAACTTGTGCATACGTGTTCCACGGCTGGCGGCCTCAGTAACAATTTCTTGTGCCTTGGCTTCGCCAACACGTTTTTTCCAAGCCATCAAGGCTTCAACTTTTTCTCGAGGTTTAGTCTTGTCTAAGATTGTGGTTACGCTAGGAACTTTGGAACCATCTGGTGTTGCGTATAAACGCTTGCCCTCTACACTTTCCCTACTAATGGGTGTGTAGTTATATCGTTCTATTAATAGTGTCATTAGGTAAGTTTACACTAACTTAATGAAAAATACTAGTTATTTGAACGCTTTGTCTGTAGCACGTTTAGCCATTTGGCCCATTGCATCAGGACCTTTATGACCGTGTGCTGGCACTTCTTTAGCTTTGGTCTTAACAACTAGGCCATGTCCATCAAAACGATCAACTAGTTGTTTAAGCATAGGTTCTTTGTCCCAACGTGCGGCAAATTCATCGTATCCTATTTCAGGATTACCTTGACTGCTTAGGGCTTGATTGATTGCTCTCCAGGTCATTGGAGATTGGATATGCTGTCGATTGGCAGCACTTTGTAAATCCCTTAGTAACATTACCAAGGGATCTACCATTTCACTAATTACTTTTTTTTTGAGTTTAACAAAATGCCTAGTCGACGACTGTAGTCTACTGACTCACGTTTTTCTCTACCAGCTTCTGCTTCTGGAGCAGGTAGTTCTGGAGCAGGTTCTGCACCCATGTCAGGTGCGCCACCCATGTCAGGTGCGCCACCCATGTCTGGAGATCCAGCATCTGGGGTTGGTTCTGCACCCATCGTGTCAGCTTCGCCGCCTGATACAATTGATAGGCCTGAGGTAATGCCTGAACGTGCTTGTTCAATTGCTGAATAGATTTGATCTAATGCAGGCTTTACTGCTTGTTCATATTTTTGTGCGACATCACTGCCAAAGTTTTCTCTTATAGAGTCCATTAATTCTAGCAAGTGCTCTGATTTCATTGCGGCAACATCTTCTAGCCAACCAGTAATTTGGTCAACCATATCTTTTGTAGCCATAATAACTTCTGCTTTCTCGGATTCACCTTCTGCTAGATATAGAATATAGTTTGCTGTATTTTCGTTTAAATCGTAACGTGTTGTTAGTTCTGCTATTAGTTCTGATTGATCACTTTCGCCTAAGCTCATACGATTAATTGCTGAATCAATCCAGCTTTCTGGAACTGAATGATCCATTGCCTTTTTACGGATAGTTGCAAAATAAATTTGTTTGCCTTTGTTTTCACCGTATTGTTTCTTCATAGATTTTTTCATATCTGATTTATCAAACTTAGCCTTTAAATTCTTTTCTTTAGACTTGTCTGCAGGGGTCATTTCACGCTCAAGGATTTCTTGATTAACACAGTCTAACATAAGACGTGTTTTTTGGTAAGCTGGACTTTCGTTCACGCTGTCAAAGCTCTCACTGACTTCAAACTGACTGATTTTTGTACGCAGTTTGTTACGTGCATCTTCTAATTGCACATCGGTAAATTGTTCTAAATTTAGCTTGTAGCCAAATTTCTTACTCAAGCTCTCGTTAAGTGACTGAGCTGTGATTGGTTTTGAAAGATCTCTAATTTGCATGGTTATGTCCCTAAGCTTCTATAAACTATTTATACAAAACACCATCGAAACATCTTGGAAATTTCTTCCTTGTAGTGTGATGATAGGAAAGTGCTGTGTTCGTATCTATTTAAAAGTATCTGATAACGATTAAAATCTTTAGCAGATTTCATATTTTTACCGTAGATTAAACTATCAGTGTAATTTGCCCAATACCGATTGTCTAAGTGTTTGACTGAAAAGTACTTTTCTAGCTTAACTTCGTTATAGTACTTTGCACCCATAAGAGCACTAGTTTTTAAATAGAACTCTTCAATTAAATTCTTAGTGGCAAGATTGAATAGTCCCCAGTTGCCGTTGGCAACTTCTTTGATGTAGTAGTCTTTATAAACTACACTACCATCAGGCTGTATGCTGATGGGCAAAGTCTTTTTTAGATCTTGCTCAAAGGCAGTAACTAGTTCTTGTATAACCTTGGCTTTAGGTTTAAGGCCAGTTTGCTGATTAGATTTTGTTTTATGTGAATGTTTTTTCATTTGCAACTACTTTAGGATCTTCGTGCCCTACTTTAGTTACCAAACTTTTACGGATCATGGCCTGGATTATGAACTGTTCGTGTTCTTCTAGAGCAGATATCTTTACAGGACGCTGTAGTTTTTCTAATAGAGCTTCTTCTTCTCTAGTAGTCCAGATACCAAACTCACCTAACAGTTCGTTGATTTTCATTTTAACGTAGGCCTGCGATCATACGCATCTTTTCTAACATTTGACGATCAGCTTCTGACATTGTTGCAGGGGTTCCCTTTAACTGCTGATTCATCTTACGGTCTTTAATGTTTTGTTGCATCATGCCTTTGTTCTTTTCAAATTCAGCATGTGCATCTGCAACTGCCTGCTCTATTTTTGGAAGACTAGCCTGCATGTCTTTAATACTCTGTAATACACTGGCCTGATCTGCTGGACTAACTTGTGACCATTCGGGACTCTTAGTAAGCTGTGTAAATGAATCAATCATTTGCTTGACAAAATTAAGCATTGCAGGCATGATTTCATTGTCAGCTACATTTATCATGTTGTAAAGTGTTTGATCAACGTCAACCGTACCATCAGGCTCTGCCGCTACTAGTTTATCAATTTGTGCATTTATTTCTGGATCTTTACTACCTAAATCTTTGCTGATAGCATCTTTGAATCCTTTGGCACTATCAAATGAATAGCCCGGCCCATCTGTATCTGTAGGAGCCGATGTTGGAGCTGGTTGTGCAGTCAGTTGCCCAATAGTTTGTTGAGCTTGCTGATTAGGATCTGCCGCTTCTTCTTCATATTCATACGTACCCTTGACATGCGGGTGTACAGAAATATCGCGGATAAATTGATCAGTTCCATCTCCGCCTACATCGTGATCTCCCTGAGCAACTAGATCGTGACTCCATTCTTCTTCGCCCTGCTCTTCGCTAGTTTGCTCGCCTGAAGTAGACACTTTCATGCCAGGTTTTAATTGGTTAGGATCAGTAGGTTTGATAGTAATTGTATTAGGCTGTGCTCCTGGAATTAGATCCTTTGTAGCGATTTCTTGATCTTGTCCACCCATATTGACTACAGCCTTGTCTCCGCTAATAGATTTTAGGGTGTCATCTTCACCTAATAGGTCTTTAATCTTCATTGTGTTCTCCAAGGCTTAATTCAGCACTTTCTAGTTTAGTTATGTATTTACGCAATTTGTCTATCTGCCCCCTAGCTCTGAGCAACTTAAATGCTAAGTTTTCTACACTGTCTTCGCCACTGCGCTCTAGTCCCGCTTTACGCAATCTACGTATTTCTTCCATAGTCGCTCTGCAACGTTCTAGATCTTCGCTTCGTATAGCTTGGTTGATTAGGCCGGAAAAGTTACGTGCCTTGCTTTTAATTTCTGTTGGGTGTGTTTTTGGGCGATCAGGGTTGGGCTTGCTTAGCCACTTGTTATCTAATACTGAATAGATTCCAGCTGAATGATGTGGTTGTTTGCTGTCCTGTACATACAGTTCAACAGGGATATCGTTAAGAGTGATATCGTAGGTAAAATTATATTGATTCTTTTTGGCCTGGTAGAGCTCTTCGCGATCGCCTACATGCTCTACCACTAGATGTAGATCTATATCTGAATATTTGCTGTATCCGTAACTGGCATTGCTACCACTAATAGTAATGTCTTTGAGATTCAGCTGATCTACATTTAAAAACTCAGCAAAATGTTTGGCTATTTGTAGTAGTTTGTAGCGTACATCTCGACGCAGTGATTCACCGTCCCAAAGCGAGGGATTCAGTGTATCATTGTGATGTAGGGGTTCGACGGATAGTTCTTGAACTTGCATTCTGTATTTAACAGAATTAGAGTCCTAGGAACTTTAATATGCTAGGAAAATTAACTGCGTTGATCCAGCCAGTGCCTGCGGCAAATGCTAGACCTACCATAGCATACATAGTCCACTTGCTTTTGATTTTTTCTAACTCACTAATTTTGACAGCTAACTCATCATGCTGTGCTGTCTGTAGTTCATTTAGATGATTAGCATGTTCATAGTATTTGGTAGCATTAGTACGATATTCTCCAGTCATTATATCTAACTGTGCCAGTACACGATCACGTGTTTGATCTAAACAGTCGTGCATTTCTTTGACATCATCTTTGAGGTCAATTAATTTTTCGTTGATGTTTTCAACTTTGGTTTCTAGTACGCTTACACGCTCTGGTAATGTAGCTAGTTGTGCAACTGCTTCTTTAGTGGCCATTTAGGCTCTCCAATGTTATAAGTCAAGTGCTCGCTCCGAGCCATGTGCCTAATGTATGATTGAATGCCTAAGTGTATAAAATTTGCCTACAGTTTTATTTATTGGAAATTGCTAATAATTATAGCACAACATTATTTTTTAAAGAAGCTGATGTTGTTGCCAGGTATTTCAGTAGTAAACACTGCATACTGTTGTTCCATAGCTTCGTTAAGTCCGCTGATGTAGGGGACCAACATGAAATCTTCTTTGAGAAATCCCACAGGGTCACCATTCTTAGCAAACAAATGATCTTGTTCTGTGTAAAAATCAAAACGCCATACACGTATGATATCATCAGTGTCAAACCCAACTAGGCGGCCTGCCACTTCAACTACTTCTGGACTAAAGGAGTAACTGATGTTACCTCGTATACCTAGTGTTTGCAGTACAGTATTGAAGTTTTGTTCCTGCCAATGCTCAATAGAGCCATTTGGTCTATGTTGCCCAGTGTGCGTGATATCAACAAGTGTATAAAGTTTGTATTCCATGCGTATATTTAAGCCAACAAAAAAGGACTCCGAAGAGTCCTGATTTGCTTCCCATCCCGAACAGGAATAAACTTAACGTTAATTAAGCGATTGTAACGCCGTTACCAGCACCAACTGTTAACAATGTAACTGTTGCTGTAGCACCAGTACGTGATGTTACGTTTGCTTTAATAGCGGCAACTAGTGCTGTTTGAATAGCTGTGTAGCTTGGTGAGCTTGAAGCAACGCTTGTACCGTCAGCTAATGTATCGCCAGAAACAGCAACTAAGAAACCAACTGAACCGCCAGGACCAACTAAGTAGATTTCACCGATAGTTTGTAGTGTACGAACTGCGGCTGAGAAATCAGTAAAACCAGTTGTTGAATAAACTGTAGTTGCGCTGAAGTCAATCGCTGTTGTACCGTCTGAAGTAGCTGTTACTTTCAAGAAACGTAGGTTACGTGTACCAAAGTTGCTGAAGTTATTGTCTGTACCGTATGTTTGTTGTGCAGTCATCTTACCATAGTTGGCAGCGACTGTTGTTCCTAATAATGATGGCATAATTTTTCTCCTCGATATGCGTTATCATAAGCCCACCCTCTGCAGGCCTGTGTATAATTATTTAGTGTTTTGGCTTAAAATTGGGCTCAAACGCCTAATTTTTGCGAGATAGCCTTGAACCAGTCTAGATCGTTAACTGGTGTTAATTTACGGCTTTCGTGTAGCTCTTTCCAGTTGGCATCTTCGCGGGCTTTAGCTAGAAGCGCATCTGCTTGATCTTTAGGTAGTCCTTTGAGTATAGCTTCTACACTGCCTAGATTTTTATGATTGGCATGCGGCCCTATGATGGTCTTAGCGATATAATCTAAGTCATCACTGACAAAATCGCCCTTTTTACCTTCTGGACTACGGGCAAATAAGCCTTGCCAAGCTGACCACATGTAGCCTTTTTGTTTGGCCAGTATGGCCAGCATCAGCTGTTTGTTGACGCCTTTGTATGGACTGCCGTGCGGAATATCATGTGTATGAAACTTGCTGACCTTGTCTGCTTTGGGAGTGACCATTATGTCCACTTGATGAGCATGATGCCCTAGCGGAACACGAACATGCACGTTAATACCGCTTTGGGCTGTTTGGAATCCTTTGCTGGACATGTAGTCGTTAAGTGCTTTACGTGCAGTTTTAGCATCTTTAACTTTAAAATACTCTAGTACTGCGGCTTCATCAACAATGACATCCATATCTCCGCTAGTACGTCCAGGAGTAGGAGTAGCCGCAGACCCAACTGGTATGGCATGAATACCTGTACCAGCGAGTGCATGATTGATTTTATTTAAAATATGATGAACGTCTTTGTGATCAAATGCTTCTGCATCACTAAAAACATTACCACCTTCATTGAGTATCATTTTCTCGGCCTTCTTGTATGCGTTTGATCCCACGCTTAAACTTGGTAGGATCGGCACCCTTGATGCTGTTAATAAAACGGCGCTCTAATTCAGCGGCTGTTTCCAAATCATAGTTTTCGCGTATTAATTTAAGCAAATTAATGGCACTTTCTATAATGTTACTGCCGCGACTTTCGATGACCAAATCGGCATTACGATTAACACCTAGGTCGCTAAGTTCCTGTAATATACTACGAGTTGTTTTGCGCATTTTTATTGTTATGTCTCTAGTGTATTTATTGATATTGTACACGAACTAATTGGCAAAATCAACCTAGAGAATTAATCTAGTTGTAACACTTAGAACACTAAATACTCAGTAGAAACACTGATAACGTTTCTACTGATATTACACATACACTTAAAAGGAACACAAAATGTTAAAAACCATATCAACCTGGGTCAAAAACCTAGAAAATTCATTCAGTAAACCACAAACTTACGGTAGTGGATTAGAGTACTATATCGTATCGAACAAGCCACAAAATGCCGCAGATGTTGATCGTCTAACCAAAGAATACGAAACTAATAGAAATACATTCTATTGGGCGAGGGGGCTTTAAAATGCGACAATTTATTAAAGACTTCTACGAAATCATTAAGGCAGTACAGCAAGCTCGCGCTGAAGCCATACTCAAAGGTCAACACTGGATTTAATCAATGCGTACTACAGTTCGTCGTGTACTTCCATATGAGTATGCCAAATATCGTACGCACCTTAAATCTCTTGACGCAGAATCTAAGGTATTACGGTTTGGCTATACAGTTAGCGACCACATCCTGGACACACTTTGCGATCGGTTCGAAGCTAATCCTAGCAAGCATATCTTATTCGCTATAGAGAACGAACGTCTAGAACTTGTTGCTGTAGGGCATATTGCGCTAGAAGGCAAAATGGAATTGGCCTTTAGTGTGCTCAAAGATTATCAGGGGCAGGGCATGGGCAATCGACTTATGAAGCGTTGCATACAATGGTGCCGTACTCGTAACATACGCAAGGGCTGTATGGTCTGTTTAAGTACTAATAATACCATCAAACACTTGTGTTCTAAGTATGGTATTACTATGGAAAATGAACTGGGCGAGACACTTGCCACTATAGAACTGCCTCGTGCAGATACCTATACCTATATAGAGGAAGCGACCAGCAGTAATCTAGCAGTTGTAGATTTCTTGAGCAAACGCATAGCCAGACCGCTTTACATCTAGAGTTTTTTTGTTTATAATAAATACTTGGCAGCAGAAATGTTGTCACACACAAACATACACAAGGAGAAAAATATGTTTAATCAAGCAATTGACACCGTGCAAAGCGGTAAAAAAGTAATCGTTAACACATTTGTTAAAGATGAAGTAGTTCAAAAAGAACTAATCAAATTAATCGAAGCACAGACTAAGTTTTACCAAGGCTGGGTTGACACAACACTTACACTTGCACAAACGCTAGTTGCCAGTGCTAAAGACTCAGTTTACAAAGGAGCAAAATAATGAGCGATTTTACTCCAAAGCTACCAGAAGTTAAATTCAACAAGAACGGTTATGAGATCCGTACAGACGTGTTGGCCATGGCTAAAGATGCTGTACTAGAAGAATATCATATGAAGTTCAAGGGTTGGGAAATGTCAGTTGCTCGTGATGAGAAAACTGGACAAGTTGTTAGCAAAGTAGACATGCCAGAGTTTCCAGGAATGGAAAAGATTATGGAAGCGGCTGAAAAGTTCTATGGTTTCGTAAATAGCGGCACCAAGAAGTAAGCATAGCTTGTTCGCCAGAATAGCGTAACATTCACTAGGCCCTTAGGGGCCTTTTTTATTATCTACTTTCAATCCACTGCATACTGGCTTGACCGTATTGTGTACCTGATGATAATTGTGCGATAGCGATAGTATAAGTTTCACTAACAGTGCCTAGACTTTGACGACCTAGTTGGAAAGCAATATTACTGATATCTTCAGCCGTGCCTGGCGCGATTGCCTGTTTGATAATTGTTCCGCCACTTATAGCCGTAGAAGCACTATCCGTTTGTGCAAAGCTACCTGTGTTTACACTATTGGTCCAAGAAGGACCTGTTAGCGTACCATTTTTAATAATTCTATATGCACACACTACGACTGCACCTGCGGCAGTAGTAGCACCTGTGGTTAGATAGGTAGGTCTCAAAACACCGTTGAGTGCTGTACTTTGCAGTCTAACACTGATAATAGGTAGGTATGTACCAAGCGATAATGTAATAGGCGTAGGTGTGGCGAAACTGTTGCTGGCACCCATGTTAGGGCTAAATGATCCGTCACAAGTAACGCTGTTTGATCCTTGACGCATTGTGCTTGAACTTGCAGTTGTACCTGTATTGAATAGTTCTAATCTAATAGGAAGGAAAGGAGTGCTACACCAAACAGTAGTTTGTATGTTGGCAGTATAATAAGTATGACAGTTTATGATAGAACCGTTGATAATAAACCCTAGTGTAACAGCACCGACACCATACCATTCGTAATCGAAACTGATCAGTTGTTGTTTAGTTAAGTCAAGAGTGATACCACTGGCACCTGTGCCATCTAACTTGTCGCCGTTCCAGCTGGATCTGGCTATCCTTGTTTCTTGCATTGAGCCGCTGGTGCTGGTTCTAATTACAAAATTGAGTGTGCTGGCGCCTACTAGTTCAAAGAAAAATCCGTTATTTTCATCGAACAAGCCAACACGCTGGGTCAAGTTGGCAATTGGGGTTGCCAACTTGATCTGCTGATTAAGCTGTGCAGGGCGACCCGGAATGTAAGGAATAACTCGTATAGTCTGTCTAATAATACTAGCACCACTGGCTGTAGTTGTGGCCATGTCCACACCACTGTTGGCGCCGTTCCATGTAGCACTGCCGCCAGTAACTGTAGCTTCATCCCAGTTGTCTGTTTCTTTACTAAACTGAAATGTATTGAACCAAATAGATTGATAATCGGTAATACGTAGTCTATTATGACTGTTTACCTGCGCATTAGTTAAGGTGTTGTTGATTAGATATGTCATTAGATTATTCTCCAGCCCGATCTATAAATTAGAGTCAGCGAGCCATTGTTGAATGCAAGTTGTACGTTGGTGTTATTGTCTACTGTTCCTACAAGCGTGATAGGGTTATTAGCACAATTACCGCTTTCGTCTTTGATTATTAGCTGGTTTCCATCAGAAACTGTAGGCAATGTTATTGACACAGGACCAGCATAATTTACACCAATATAATAATCACTTGCTGTAGCAACATAAGTCGATGTGTTAACTAATCTAGTAGAATAGGTTGGTACACCAAGCATGTTGACACCACCGGGTGTAACACCGTCACTTAGTCTCAGTGTAATTGTGTCTGAATCATAGAATATTTCGCCGCGCCAACCTATGTAATTGGCGTACAAAGGCGCTATTGCTTTTGTATCTAATTTCCTAGTAGTCATTGTAATATCCTTAACGGGCATACAATGAGAGTGCTAAAAGCAGAGTATGTTTATAATAGTATTTAGCAGAACAAGAAGATAGTCAGTTAATGGATTATTTGCTAAAATAGCGTAACATTCACTAGGGCCTTAGGGCCCTTTTTCATCACCGTCTTTATTGAAAAAATCTATTATAGATATGTAAGTCTTAAAAAAGCACCCTAGGGTGCTTTTTTATTGTGCTGTTAATCTATAGCCGGTTGTGCAAACAGTTTAGGGTACTGCTTGCCCCAGTTGCGCATGATAACTGCGGCTTCTGCATTGGCCTCGTTTTCTTGTGGGCTTCCGGTGGCACCCGGATTATCGCCCTCTAGTTCGCCGTTGATATCTTGTTTGAAGTGTACTAGCTCGTGTGCTAGAGTGCGGCAAACATCCATGATATGACGATTTGATATCGAAACATTGATATTACGTTGTCCGTATCCGCCAAAGCTCTTGTGTTCCATGCTTCGTTCTGTGCCGGTAACTAGATGGATCTCTGGTAGTTCTTCTAACTTCAAATGCTCTTGGCAAAAATCAATAAACTTACCGATGATCTGCTCGGCGCGATCATGTTTTAAGCCTTCAGTTAATAGTTCGTAACATTTCATGAGTATATTTATTGTGCGTTGATAAAGTTAATATAGATTCCACCAATTGCCGATGTTGTACAGAATATCTCAGCTATGATGTTGTTTATACCTGGGTTCACACACTTAACTATGGTCTTGGCAAGACTATTTTGTGCGGTAGTAACACCGCTGAAGTTAAATGTCTGGCCGGCTGCTTGTGGTGTGATAAACATACGCACAATACGTCCGGCTTGGAAACTGCCCAGGGTAACAGTCACGTTGGCATTGGTACTTGGAGTGTAGATATACATACCTGGACCATTCATGGCCACTGTGATGGCACTAGGAGTAGTCACTGTTGTTGGCGTGGCTGTTATACTGCTGATAACTCCAGCACTTATGCCAATAGTAGTACCGTCTGGTTGTACAGCACCCAAACTACTTGTAGTGGCTGTGGCAACACCAAATGTAACAGCACCAGTACTTGCTGATACTGTGATACCTGTACCAGCTACTGCACTTGTAACACCTGTGTTGGTAAATGTCACTGCGCCAGTTGAACCACTTACACCAATACCTGTACCTGCTGTGGCACTGGTAACACCTGCGTTGGTGATCGTTACGGTACCACCCAAACTGGTTGTTCCACCAGAAATACTAATACCAGTACCAGCTGTATGAGTTATTGTACTGTTTGTGAGTTTGGCATTGGCAATTGACCCGGCCAACATGGTATTGGTCACAGAGCCAGTGTCAGTGGTGTACACACCATTGGTCACAGTTGATGCGTTACCTGATAGTGCGCCAACAAAGCTGGTGCTGGTCACACTGGTTAGGCCAGCGATTGTAGTTACTGTTGCTCCTAATGCTACTGCTGTTGAGCCAATAGTTACACTTGAATTGGTCAGCTTGGCATTGGCAATTGATCCTGCCAGCATGGTGTTGGTTACAGAACCAGTATCAGTGGTGTACACACCGTTGGTCACTGTGGTAGCACTTGAAGCATTGCCAGTCAATGCTCCTACAAATGTGGTGGATGTTACTGAACTCAATCCTGCCAATGTTGTACTACTAGCGCCTAGTGCTATAGCTGTTGAACCTACTGTGACACTAGAGTTAACCAATTTAGAATTAGCAATTGAGCCGTTGCTTAATGCACTGGTAACGTCACCACTTGTTAAAGTTACTGCTCCGGTACGTGTGTTGAAACTGATTACACTATTTGATCCGGGGATCTGTTGCCAAACGCTACCGTTGTAAATTACATAATCGCCTGTGCTGAATGTTATATTACCGGCACCAAAGTTAACAGTACCGCCGGCACTTACGCTGTATTCTGATCCAGCTGTACCTACACCATTTGCTAGTGTAGGAGTATTGGAGCTTGCGTCCCATGAACCTTTATAAATCACAGCACCAGTTACAGTTGAACTAATAGTAACAGCACCAGTCGAGCCGCTGATACTGATATTGCTACCTGCTACAATACTGGTAACACCCGAGTTGGTTAGTGTGATTGATCCGCCCAGAGCTACACTACCACCACCACTCATTCCAGTGCCAGCTGTAACTGTGACACTGCTGTTGGTTAAGTTACTGTTGGCTATGGTACCCACGCTGACTGTGCCAGCGTTGATGCTAATAGTTGTGCCATCAGGTTTCACTCCACCAATTTTGCTGGTAGTGGCTGTGCCCAAGTAGGCTGTTGATTGTACTGTACTGTCAGCAAATGTTAAACTTGTACCGATTGAGATGCTACGATTGATAGTCAAGTTGCCAGTGTCGCCCACTTGTCCAATAACTATGTTGGTTGAGGTACTTGTCGATTGAATAGTGTTGTTAATGAACTTTAACTGTCCAACTTGTAGTTGATTAGCACCGTTGATCAACAGCACACCGTTGGTCACGCTCATAGTAGCTGGTGTGCCCAATACTGTATCAACCAAGCCAAATGTTTTGCCAGCGGCCAAGACTGTGTTTCGATTTAATACCAAGTTGCCTGAGCTACTGGTTAAACCAATCTGTATGTCAACGCTGCCAGTTGTGCTTTCAATAGTATTGTCAACGAACTTTAATTGTCCAACCTGTAGCTGATTAGCACCGTTGACCAGTAGCACACCATTGGTAACTGTCAAGCCAGTTTGTGTGCCCAACACTGTGTCAGTGATGTAAAGTGTTCCTGGACCAAGGTTCAGTCCCTTCCAACGCAGGCTGGCACTGCCCAAATAATAAGTGTTGTCTGCGGCAGGATAGATACCATTTGAATCTATCGTAGCAATGGGAGTAATAGTTGCTGTGCCAATTGGTGTAGTGGCAAACACAATTTGATTGCCCTGGGCTGTGCTGGTTTGAGTTTCAGTGGCAAAGAACTGTATACGTGCTGTGGATGTAGCAGGCCAACCAGAGCTGGTATAAGGTGTAGCACCCAAACGGAATATTTCTTGTGTGTTTACGACCTGTGTTGGCGAAGCCGAACTACCATTGTAACGTCGACCAAAAAATCCTGCGTAGTTGGCATTACCGTCATTATAGATACGACTTGGTAGGCCAGGGTCACCTGTTATGTGTATCATTGTTCCCAAGTTTTGTGGACTTAGGAAAGTGCCGTCTGAGTTACCAGTGACGGTCAAGGCCGCTTGAAGACTGGTAGGCACCAAGTCCACAATTTTGATCTCACCCTGTGATGTAGCTGAGAAATAACTTTGACTGGTCACACCTGCTGTACTATAAAGATTCAACGGGCCGGCTATATTAACAGTACCAGTTCCGTTGGTTACCAAGTTCATGTTCTCATTGGTTAAGGCCATTGACACAGTATTTGAAACAAATTTAAAGTCGCCAGCATTGAATGTGCCAGTACTGAGATTTAACGCCAATCCCCCGGGAGTTGACCCGTCGCTGATGCGTAAGTTACCTGTTGTAGTGTCGTAGAATAGTCGACCGGCTTCACCTATAAATGAACTAATGTCTGCTACACTTCGTCCCGACTGTATCTTGCCAACTGTATTTGCGGCCATTGCTTAATCCTTACTGTCCTTCTAGGTCATTATCATCCATTTGGATCATGACACTAGGAATGCCTGTTAGTTTTTTAATATCATCTAACTCGTCATGACCTTGCTCTTCTGATTCGTCATCAAACACACTTGGAACTCCTGTAGCCTTTTTTAACAGTTCTAATTTCTGTTGTAGCGGAGGAATCATAGTTGCAGGATTCTCTGTAGCGTGTGGCACAGTGTGAGCAGGATCAATTTCCTGCTCAGTGTGACGTTCACCTTCCTGTTGATCTAAATGATCTGCAAATTTTCTTATAATATCTGATATTTTCATTTTTAACTCATAGCCTCTTGACAGATTAAGTTGGCTGCAACAATGCTTGATGCCGCACCGTTACCTGAAATACATAGACTCAGCGTATCAACACCTGATCCACGAATGTTGTTATACAAGGGGAAGAAGTAGCTGAAGTCAATATCCTGTAGTCCCGATGATGCTGCCAAGGTAAATGCAAATACCACTTCACCGCCTGACAGTGCTGTAGCACTGACATCACGCTCTGCGAACGAGTACACGCTTCCTAGTACGTTAGTGGGTGTAAACACTGGATTAGTTAATACTGTTGGGTTAGTTGGTGTGCTGGCAATAATTTCAATCAAGCAACGTGTGTCTGATGACACCATCAATCGTCGTGGTAGTAATTGTCCACGATTGGCCAAGCCAATAACAAAGCCTGTAGTAAATGTCAAGTTACCCGATATCTGTGCAGTTGCTGGAATACTGAATCCAATAGTTGTACTGCTGACATATTCAACTTTAGTACCAGGAGCAATACCTGTTCCTGACACACTTTGACCTGCTGTAATACTGGCCAAGTTACCGCCCGATGCCACTACTACTGTGGTTGCACCAGCCGCACCGCCTGAAGCAAATGCCTGTGTAAATGACGCTGTAGTCACAGTTGGTGCAGATGGCAAATTAGCACCTGTAACTGCATCTACAAAATATACAACACTGGTTGAATTAGATATCACACGACCCATAGCACCTGCGCCCAGTGTAGTAGTAAATACTAACGAGCTGGCATTAATTGTCGATGTCAATGCTGTACTCAATGTTATAGTAGTTCCGCTGATAGCTACGACTGAAGTAAACACACTGTAGGTTGTTGTTTGAGTCTGTACACCAGTACCTGTTACAATAGCACCAACAAGAATGTTACTTGCACTGGCCACTGTAATGGTAGTCGTGCCCACATTACCTGTTGCGTTAGTTGTAGCTGTAACCGTAGTGCCCTGTCCTGGGAAGTAAATGTTCTTACCAAGAAACTGATTGGTTGTCAACGGTGTACCAGTCAATGTAATAGTATTAGCATAGGCATTGATAGCAGTTGAGCTTATGGTTAAACTGGTACTGATGGTATAAGTTCCAGCACCACCAGAACCTGTACCTAGTGCTGTGATATATGTTCCTAGCGGAATACCCAATCCTGTAAGTCCCATACCTACTGCAAATGTTCCCGATAATGTTCCACCAACAGTTAATGTAGTTCCTGAAATAGAGCTGGCTGTACTGGTAGCAGATAATACACTACTAGCAGTGGTTGTTGATCCTGCATCATAACGTCCGTATAAGTTTCCGTATTCGTTGGTACCCATTGGTCTACCACGGATCGTTAAAATTGGAATACGAACCTGTGATTGTGTGACTGTACGTGTTTGTGCAGTGTTTGGGAATCCATATGAGTATGTGAAACCACGTTGGTCATCTCGTTGACCTTCAACGATAACTGACACACCATAGTGATACATGTCACTGGGGTTAGGAACAACTTGATTGATGTTGCGCAATTCATAACGCACTGGCAAATTACCTGTACGTGCCCAAGGTTGAGTTTGTGGACCTGTTCCAGCTACTGTGTTGTTATAGTTACCCCAACCAATTTGATGAGCAATAACTGGTTCACCGTTAACCCAGAATCCAAAACGTGTTGCACCTGCACCGTACCATGCATATTCAATCCAGAACATCTGTATACGTGTAAAGTCTAGCTGACGAACGTTATTTAGATCACCGTTCCACTGATCTAGTGGAAAACGAGTTTCACTGATAGTGCCGCCAGCATCTGAGCGAATGACCGCATACATACCGTAGGGATTGGTAGCACTAGGTGTGCTTTGTTCAAAAAATACACCGTTGGCATCATCAAAGAATCCCACACGCTGTATCTGTCCAGGAGTAGCTACACCTAGCTGGCAACCAGTGGCCATGAACATGGTCTTACCTGGCTGGTATCTGTGATATGGACGACTTTGACGCAGTGCTACATCACCTGCGGCATTACCTACACGCATACGCACACCACCTGATGAGCTGATCGACTGTACTTGTCCTGCGCCGGATGTTACCTGTTCCCAACGTAGGGGCTGTGGGCCGTATTCGAAGTCAGCTTCGTAAACGTTTTGATGGATTGATACTTTTAAGCGTCCAAGTACGTCACGTACTCTGGCCGGCATCGCTGAACTTTCGTGATGCCCTGTGATTGGGTTTAATGACATTATATTCTCCTTGCTAGTATTTTATGACATGCGCTAGTTCGCCACAAATTTTATCTGTCCAGTTATTTATCGTTAAATACGCTACTATGATTAATAAAGACCCCTTTGAAAAGCTAATAGCAGAACTAAAAGAAAACGGCAAATATCGTGTGTTTAACGATATTGTGCGTGAAACAGGCAAGTTTCCCAGTGCTATATGGTATGGCCCTTATAACATTAAAACTATAGTTAATTGGTGTAGTAACGATTACTTGGGTATGGGTCAAAACAAAGTAGTCTTAGAAGCTATGCACACAGCTCTGGATCATACTGGTTCAGGCTCGGGTGGTACACGTAACATTGGTGGTACTAGTCATTATCACGTGGCCTTGGAGCACGAAATTGCCACACTACACAAGAAAGAAAAGGCTGTATTGTTTAGTTCGGCTTATGTAGCTAACGAATGGACGCTAATAGCACTAGCTAAAATTATTCCTAACATCGAGTACATTTCAGACGAGAACAATCATAACTCAATCATAGTAGGTATTAGTCATAGTAAGGCCCCCAAAGTTATCTTCAAGCACAACGACTTAGAAGATCTAGAACATAAAGTAAAGATTAGTTTTGCACAAGGTAAGACTCCTTGTGTAGTATTTGAAAGTGTTTACTCAATGGATGGTGATGTAGGACATATTAAAGAAATATGTAAGTTAGCTGAGAAGTATAAGGCTATTACCTACATTGACGAAGTTCATGCAGTAGGATTGTATGGTAAAACTGGCGGCGGCAAAGTAGAGGAACTTGGGCTTGAAGACAAGATTGATATAGTCAACGGAACCTTGGGAAAGGCCTTTGGAGTTCAAGGAGGTTACATTGCTTGCGATAAGATTGTAGCTGACGCAATTCGTAGTGTTGCCGCTGGTTTTATCTTTACAACGTCAATGAGCCCTGTAACTTGCAGTGGCGCAATGGCCGCTATCAAATGGCTTAAAGATCATCCTGAAGTCCGAGACAAACATCAAGAACGTGCTCGTAAACTCAAGCATAGACTAACAGTAGCTGGTATTCCTGTTATGGAGTGTAGTACCAGCCACATTGTTCCTGTAATGGTTGGAGATGCCAAACGAGCTAAGGCTATGAGTGATGCACTACTAGCAGACTATAGCATTTATGTACAGCCGATTAATTATCCAACCGTACCCGTGGGAACGGAGCGGTTGCGTTTTGCTCCCACTCCGTTTCATGATGACGGTATGATTGAAGACCTAGTGTTGGCACTAGTAGACGTCTTCAAGCGTACATACTGATTAGCTGTGTAATTCCAAAAAACAGTGCGGCCTTGACCTGATCAACCTGTGCCGCTTCCTGTAACTGCTGTGTTGCAATCATATCCTGTAGGATCTCTTTTGCTTCACCGGGACTAAGTTGTCCATTACTTACACCCTGACTTACCTGTAGTGCATATTGAGCACGTTCTGCGGCCCATGAGTCTCCACTGGATGCTACTTGTTGTAATTGATCGCTCATTTTAGAATCTCCCTTGTACAGTTTTTGCGATTATGTCAGCTTGTTGTATTAGGACCTTCTTCTTTAGATCACAGTACAATGGGCTAACTGGTCCAGCTGATGCTTTGTCTTGAAACTCTTTAATAGTTGTCAGCATAACTTGATCTAACTTGGCCATGTCGCGAGTATCTTTAGTTGTTGCATAGATATCATACCATTCTACTCGCATGAACAAGGCATGAAGCTGTGGCTTTAGATCTGCTGTGCAATCAATGTGTCGTGTCTGCTGTTGGATATCTGTGATCACTTGACTTTGGTTAGCGTCCCAACGGCTGGGAATATTATCTTTAATTGTACTACAGGCTGTTAGACTTACTACAGCTAATACTGTTAATAATCTTTTCATTTTTTCTTTGCTCTCCCTGCTTTCATGTTAGCTAACCAATGTGCCATACGAGCCTTTTCGCCCGTAGAATGTTTGGCTGTTTTTCTTAAACTACTTACGCTGGCTTTAGTATTAACTCCTGATCGCTTGGCTAAGCCTTTTCGCCCAGGGTTTTTGCCGTCAGCAAAATTTTCATCTGGGAATTCAACTATAGCATTGAGTTGGTGATATTCACTACCTAACTCAGGATGCTTCATATTGTATAAATTTTCATTAGCATCTTGCCAGTCATGCGCATCATCGTCATCGTATCTACGTTGGCCTTTTTGACGTTCTAATTCTGTTTGAGTTTGACGTTGTTTATCTCTGAATTTTTCTTTGTTTAAAGATCTTATATCTCTTTGATATGTGTCTGTAGATTTAAGTTCTTGTCCTGAACCGTGTCCTGATGCCAAATCCGACATGGCGCTTCGTGCTTGTGGGCTTATGTTAACTGACGTAGCTGGATTTGGTATATTGGGATAATTGACTCGAGTTCTTAGAGTCTGATCAATTGGTTCTACACGTTTAGCAGCCGGCTTGACAACATTTTTTAAAGTATTAGCGATTGGTCCTAGGCTAATTTCGTTGACAAATTCAAATGCTCTCATCAACTGCCCCCGACTAGGTCACCGGCTTTGGCAAACTTGGCATTGGCCTTGAGCATTCCTTTGCCGTTAATCTTATTCTTCTTGCTACCAGTGAACGCACTGTCTGGTTGCATGCGTTCTCCTACGTTTCTAGATTGTTTAGGACCTTTGCGCTGTTTCCATTTCTTATCAGTTGAGCACCAATAAGTTCCATAGCCTTCTTTAATACTGTCTGCGTCACTTTTGCCTGCAACTTTCTTAAGCTCTCGCTTGATAAGATCAACAAGCTCTTTGGCGCCACCGTCTCCCCATTCAATGCTTTTTACAATAGCATGTATGCCTTCAGTTTCAATTTGATCTAGAATATCTTTAGCCAAATGTGGAGTAAGATGCTTGAGTCCTTGTGCATCGCCTTCTGCTTCGTAAATGTGTTGGCGAGCAGTTACTAGTAATTCTTGTAGACTTTCACAATGCCACTTACGCAAACTTTTATTAATACGACTATTAGGATCATGTGCTGTCTTAGAACTAGTACGTGACTTCTTCATGCCCTTCATGCGAGCACAAAAACTAGCACGGCGCTTAGAAGCCTTAGAGCCTTTCTTTAGTTTGCTGGGTTTAGTTGTGACAGCAGTTTGTAAATGACTGCCTGGATGACTTGCACGATAGGACTTAACACCTTTGGCATTAAGTCCACCGTTTTTATTTTTACCTGACTTTTTCTGCCAAGCTTCTGATTCTGCGACTAGGGAATCTTCCCAACGTTTTGCTAAATTCTGTTGGAAAATCTTAAAAAGTTTATCTTCTAGTACTGTCGTCTTCATATGGTAATCCTGCTATTCCACACCCTAGTCTTACAATGCCCTGGTAAATGTCTTTACACAGGGCTGTAAGGGTTTCTCGGACGGTCTGTTCCATCATCTTCGGGGTATACTGGATATTTATTTGGATTATTCTCCATCTCTTCTTTTACCTTCCGCCACACCTTGCTGTCCTTGGACAGGGCTGTCTCTAAGTGCATCTCGATAAAACTCTTTGAAATCTTGTGCCAATTCTCTTGCTGACCACGCCCAAGTTTGACTGTCCCAATCGTCTGTCATCTCAGCTTCAAGTTTAGTACCCGGGTCTCGACCACGACTAAACCCTATACGAACAGTATGTTCAATTTGTTTATTAACCAACTTTGCAAATAGTTTGCCATTGGGATTTGGATTAATTGTTACTTTATATCCGTGTTTTTCAGCAAACTGTATCGTTGGCTGTAAGAACTGGATTTTAGGATCAACAACGCCTTCGCCTTCCGCCACACCTGGTTGTTTTTTCTTTGCCAACTCAGCACGAGTTTGTTGTGCCAACCGGTTGCCTACTCCTGTGCCTTGTTTATTAAAGCCTCTAGGATTACGAAACGGTTTAGCCGGACTTGGTGTATATGGTGCGTTAGGATCAGCTTCTGCTTCGTTTGTTTTGTAGATAGGTGCTTGACCTTGTGATTGCCAATATTTATTTTTGTCCTGGTATGTTTCGCCTGATTTTAATTTTTTAGGAGGAAGAATGGTAATGGGTCCTACTGGGTGCATCTCGTTAGGATTGTATGGCTTTTGTTCTTCTTCGTCCATGATGGGCATCAAGGTAATCTTATCTGCCTTCTCTTTGTTGCCTTCACGATATAACT
>Ga0214192_1000241_pt1 | contig 34632 bp, 29 predicted proteins | sample TroBogEpilimnion_44_FD_153030 | JGI IMG/M metagenome (GOLD analysis project Ga0214192, IMG submission 153030) | Freshwater microbial communities from Trout Bog Lake, WI - 29JUL2008 epilimnion | ecosystem: Environmental > Aquatic > Freshwater > Lake > Epilimnion/Euphotic zone | place: Trout Bog... | reverse complement strand
GGTAAAAAATCTTTACAAAGCAGAAAAATTATCCGGTAACCAGCCTCTTTTGATGCTTTCTTTAAAACACCACGCCGGATTCGTTTCAGTTTTATAACTCCAAAAAAACCAGCCAGCATATTTTTCAAACACAGCTAATTGCGTTGCCGCATAGGCTCTATAGCATGTTGTCATTTGGAATTGATCTTGTTTATGTTGAGTACTTCGGTTCCATAAAGGAACGGGATGTAAATCAAGACCTAGACTCCATTCTCCAACCCAGGCCTGATGTCCTCTGTTTTCGAATATTGCATCCGCTTCATTTTGCCATTCATCTATAGTTTTTTTAATGTGTCCATAAATATTCAGCTCAATATCTTTTTGATCAAAACATTGATAGCGATGAATGTCGATGATCACATTTCTAAATGATGGTTCAGTCATAAAACCTGAATAATTTTGAAAGGATCGAAATCCATCATGAAAGACGACGGCAACGTGTTCAGGCTGACAGTATTGACGTATCCGTGAGTAAGCTTCAGTGTAATATTTTTTTAGAACCTCAGTGTCGATATCCCAGCGAGGCTCGTTTAATACCTCAATAGCCTGAAGAGCGGGACTAACATGATAGCGTTTGGCTAGATTTTCCAGAATGTTAAGAGAATGTGATAAATAATCGGCTTTTGTATGCCATTCACAAACGTCTTGAATTCCGCCGTTATCAAAACCGTTTTGACACCCTGGCGCTGCATGCAAATCAATGGTTATCATTAAGTTGTGTTTTTCCGCCCAAATAAAAGCATTATCAAGAATATCAATACCTCCAACTACATAAGGGTAGCGGTTACTTCCATAGGCCTGGTGATACGGGTAATCAGATCCAAATATCCAATGACCAATCGGTATCCGAACAGCATTAATTCCAATAGAAGCTAACCACTCAAAATCAACTTCAGTAATAAAGCTATTCCAGTGCTGCCTTAATAATGATTCAGCATGTTTGCCTAATTCTACACAAAAGGACGTTTCGTCAATGGCTTTAAGATTATTAAAAAGACTGGGAACCATCCATTTTTCTAGGACCAGCCAGCTTCCTAAGTTAACCCCTCTCGTTTTGTTAGTAAATTTGTCGCTGAAAATGGAATTCATGATTATTGACAGTATTTTCAGTTTTAATTCATTTTTAGATAATTACAATACCAACCTGCGTTCGTGGAATGCTTCGGCTGCTGGTTGGTTAGTAATGGTGATTAAGGTTACTTCAGGAAGAGCCTTACAAATAATATGTAACATGATGACTTCATTTTCGGGACTCAAAGAATCAAATGGTTCTTGTAAGAGTGCCCACTTAGGTTTATTCAATAATAAGCGAACGACGCCTAATCGTTGCTGTTGTTCACGGGATAAAGAGCTATTCCACGTATCATGTTCTTCAAGTTGTGGTATCAATTGCTCTAAATCAACCAATTTTAATAATTCTGTTAATAATTCGACAGCAAATGGGTCGCTACAACAAGGATAAGAAATAGCTTCACGTAAACTGCCGTCAGGTAAATAAGGTCTGGGTGGCATAAAAAACATTGGCTCATCATCCGGTAATTGAATACGACCAGAACCCCAAGGCCAAAGACCGGCAATGGCTTTAAACAGTTTTGCGGCAATTGCGGAATCACCAGAAATTAGCACCCTCTCACCCGGTTTAATTTCTGCACTCAGTCGATCAATGAGTGTTTCGCCATTGAAGCTGGTAAGACGTAGATTATCTAAACATAAAATATTAGGAATATTTTTTTCTAAAATAATTCTATTAGGATCAGGGCGAGCAATTTCCTGTTCCAAATTGTCCAGTGCTTCTATTAAGCCTAGCACTCGTTCTACTGAGGCTCGCCATTGCGCAACAGCAGCCATATTATCAACCGGCCAAGATAAAGCAGAAACCATATGTTGGAAAGCTTGTACCGATTGCATTAAAGCTCCTAACGTTATCGTTCCCCAAATATAGCGAGGAGCCGATACCAATACAGGAAAAGCCATCGATAAAACTGAATAGCCCGAGCTAAACATTTGAATATTACGCCAAGCAACTGTTTGTTGATGAAATATGATTATGATTTCCTTAAAAAATTTCTGAAATCGTTGGTTTTCACTGCACTCGCCATGAATGAGAGCAATAGCATGCGAATTTTCGCGTGCGGTGACTAATGCAAACCGAAAGTTGGCTTCGACAGTTTGTCTGGCATCGGTTGCGTTAACCAGAGGTCGACCGATCCACCAGCCGAACATTGAAGCACTAACAGCATAAATTAAAGCTATCCAGACCAAATGCCCCTCTATAGATATTTGCAGTAACCAGAGATCTATGGTTTGGGTGCCTGATAAATTCCACAAAATGGTAGCAAAACTGATTAGCAATAGTATGCAATACAGCAATGAATGAAAAAGTGTAACAGCTTCTTCGGTAGCAATACGAATATCTTCCGCAATCCGTCCATCTGGATTGTCGTGTTCCCCTTCGATATGAGTGACTTGATAATGACGACCTTTGTACATCCACCGTGAATTAACATGATGGGTCAACCAATTGCGCCAATTAATTTGTAGATTTCTTTTAATAGTTAGGTGAGCGGCCGTTACTGCAATATTGGTCAAAAAAATCAAAACAAGCAAACCAATCTGTCTAAGTAAATCCTGCATTGAATGTTGTTCAAGTGCATTAAATAAATCGGCACTCCATGCGGTAATGATGATAGCAATACAGATTTGGAGTAAAGTCAGAACGATTAACGCGAATGTCATAAAACGAATACTTGTTTTATGCTCCGAGAACCATAAAGGTGCTGAAAGTCTTAAAAACGGTAAGAGAAATCCATTTGATTGTTGCATGAGCAATGCTCCGCGATGAAAAAAATAATATAAGATTCAGACTTATTTTTTTTCTTAGTTAGTCTGATCTTCCCCAATGATACCTGAAAAAGCAATGGTATCTGTATTAAGCTAAAGAAGATATTAATCCTAAAATGATTTTTAGCAATACTATTTACTATCCGATGTTACGCACTGAATCTAAGAATCAATAAGTTGGAAAGCAAAAAATACAGGTAACTTATTGATAGTTATTTAAGGATGCGTAACATGAGTTACTATTAATCACATTGCCCTAATGCAATTTATTAGTTTAAAGAGGCACTGGATGCTGGACTCAGTGCTCGTTATAAAAATTGAGATGCTTAAATCTAAAAGGAATGAATGCTTATAGTTCAAATTCAGTAGGATTAAGACCTAATTCCTTGGCTATCCTGTTGGCAGTCTTCTTTTCTGAATCATCAAAGTTTCCGTCAGACGAGGCAATAGCAATAATCATACGAATTAATAAGCGAGCAGCTTCGGCATTCGATTTCATTTTTCCTAAAGCTTGAAACGCTTTTGCCTCACCGATATCGCGATCAAACTCTAATTGTGCGATGAAATCCTGAAAAGCTTTGATAACATCGCTGATAGCAAAAATTGATAGTGCATCATTATTCTCAATGAATTTTATCATTTTCTGTTTTTCTTCGGCACTAACGCTACCATCAGCCATAGCAATCAATGCTGAACCCGCCATGGCGGCATTAAGAAAATCTTTGTTTTTAAATTTTAGCGCTTCAGTTTTTAATTCACTGGCTTTACTTTTTAATTGATCAAGAAAATTTTGGAAACTCATAGAATGCTCCGGTAACAAAGTTAAAAAAAGAAAAATTTAGTTTTATACGAAAATACTGGCATTTTGCTGATGAGCTTGCATATCATTAATACCATAAGTTTGTTTGCGGTTAATGATGTTTTGGGCCCATTGCTGGTGCGTGGCAACCTCACACATGGCGTCATGCATTTTGAAAACTGCTGGTGCAGTAGAGCAGCTAATGGTTAATGCCATTTCGTAATCGTTAGGATCAACAGCATAACAGTTTTCAATTGTTGTAATTTGATTCGGATGAATAGCGGTTTTTCCCGTTAAACCATAAGCTAAATCATAGCTAATTTCTTGTTGCAGGGTTAATTGATCATTCAAGTACTCAAAAACAGGTGCCGATAGGGAAAACCCGAAGGGTTTGAATAAGGTTACTAAATTAGCAATGACGTTTGCCATGGGAGTTTGATATAAAGTAAAACCGCGAGGTCTTCTAATGCCTAACAAATTCATTAAATCATTACCACCAATTCTAAGCATTAATATCGGTGAGTAATTATCTGCGCGTATTAACTCATCCCGTAATGCACTCATAGCAGAAACATCAAATACATCCTTGGTTTCTAAGGTAGGCATCAGTTTAAAATGAGTACCGTGTAATTGTTCAAAATAGGTACGAAAATTTGTTTCATTAAATTTTGGTAGAACAAAACCATCAATTTTATGAATATCATTTAAATCTAATAGTCGAGCTAAAACTTCAGGATTACGGACACGAATAAATCGGTGTTTATTATCCAAATGATGAAAGTTTTTTAGACATCCACCTAAATAACGTAAACTTTCAGGAATATCATCATCAGCAATAGCATCTTCAGTACAAAAAATCATTGAACGTAAGCCCGTTAATTTTTCACCATTAGCGATTAGAGTTAAGTCCGCTTGATGTGCAGGCATATATAAAGAAGCACCAAGCATCCAAGGCGATAGCGTTTTGCAGGGAAACGGCTTAGTCATCGTATCTCTTTGATTAAAGCTGTTGCCAGATAGGGTAGGTCGGCATAAACAGCAATGGGGATTTGTCTTGATTCTGCTAACCAACGCAAGTGTTGAGTAGCATCGTCAGTTAAATCTTTTAATAGTAACAACCGAGCCTCACGTCTTAATAATACACGTGTCGCTTCGCCAATACCGGGTTTAATATAGTTTACTTGGCTCACATGATAATGTTCAGTAATCCACTGTAAAAATTTTTTTGACTTTATTTGCTGTTGAATGGCTGTCTTTTGCTCAGTAGACGACAGAAGTTTAGTGCCGTTATTTTGCTGCCAAATTATGTCAGCTTCTGAAAGTATTTGATCAATAAAATAACGTGATAAATCGTGATTTAAAAATTGTTGGTAAAAAACACAGCCATGAAAATCAGTAGCCTTTAATGGGGCAGCACCATACACAGAACGACTGACTAAACCAGAAACCGTTGCATTTAAGATACAGGATGGAATTAAATAATCTTCTGAAGATGCTGAAAAAGTTGCACTCCCAGATAAATCACTGAGTACATACAGTGTAGTAGGAATAGTTGTTCTTTCGGTTAGAGCGAAGCGGTTTAAACTCTCTGCAAGTTCTTTTGCGATGACACCTTTCCCTGTCCAGCCATCAATAAAAATCAGTGATTCTGCTGTATGTCGTTTCAATATATGTTTTAAGGCGTTGAAGTCTAAGCCTACATCACGAATAATAGAGACAGAATAATGATAAACATTGCGTTTATAGTAACTTTTAAGTAAATGATTAAGCACAACGCCAACAGGTGTTCCGGCTCTTGCTAAAGACACTAAAGTGATATCTTCAGGATGATTAGCGTTAATTCGTTCAGCTAAAATGAGAGCATCTTGAGCAACCTTTTTCTGGTTCCGTTGCATCGCTTGATAAAAAAGAGATAAATAATCTTCAGAAGGCAATGATTCGTGAGATAGCATTGAAGAATAATGCTTTTTTCCTGATTGTATCAACGATTCCTTGATAGCAATCGAAGTATCCACCATATCTATGGGTTTGAGCAGAAATTCGACATCATCTAGAGTATAGCTGCCTGTAAATGGTTTATAAGAGCTCATTGTAAATTAGCTAATATTTTAGCTAGCTGAGTATTGTTAGGGATGAGGGCATAGTCACATAAACTCATAAATGCAGCATCAGTTTTGCTGTCACCTGCACCAAAAGTTAACAATTCAGGATGCTGTTCTTTATACCGCTCTAAAAGATAGTGGACAGCACTTTCTTTATTAATGATTTGCGGAAGAATGGCTAAATTATTACCATTTAAATGCCAGTATAAATGACCACTAACAATAGTAGGGTGTTGTTTGATTAAAGTATCCAGTAAATTTAGTAATGGACGTTCGCTACCTTCAGTATGTTTGACAACACCATACCAAGTCATTCCAAAATCTTCTACTAATCGGGCCTTATAACCTTCATTCTCAGTGCAATAGAGTTCAATATCAGCCCAGATAATCAATAGTTTCTGATAGTAATCAGGTAATATTTTCAGCATATGCTGCATCCAAACAGGGTCTGGTTGGCGTTGCTTATCAAGAATAACAGCACCATGATTTAAAATTGCTTCTTCGTAAAAAGGTAAATTGACACGGGTAAAAGCATCAAAATCTCTGGCTGTGACCGGAACAATTCTAAAACTGTCAGAAAACCAATGCCATAACCATTGTTGTTTTTCAGTAGCGAAAGAATTGGCTGAACCGTCAGGTAAATAAGCACTCACTTTTAAAGTATCTTGATTGGGGTAGGGGCACTTCCTTAGAGTCTGGAATAATGTGTCATCAAGATCAACAAAAATATAACGTTGCATGGCTTATTTTAAGGCTGCATAACTAAAAATCGCATCTTTATTGTCAACCAGTTGAAAATAAGCACTGATCGCACTCCATTTTTCCATAAGCTCCTTTAACGGAAAATTCAACGGTGTTTCATGACAAATAATGATTTCCCGATAATCATCCGGATTCATGTTATAAATAAAATTGGCGATACCATCTTCATAATTATCCTCAAAATGACAAATTGAACGAATATCGTTGCCTATATGAATAGGTGATCGGGTTGTGCTTTGTACCTTAACGTTATAGTTGTGGTTTTCCAGTTCATGACCTAATAAAAAAGCCGGCGCATTGCATTCTCCAGTACCCAATACCAGTAATGGGCGGCTATCATCTGTAGTTTTAAAAAATGATTTTAGCTCGCTAACAGTGTTCGCAGACAATTTTATCGGGCTTGATAAACCTAATCTTCCGGGCCAGCTAATAAGATGTTTCTTACAACTGTGGTTACTGGAAACATTTATATTGATACTATCCAATAAATTGTTGTGATGGTCTTCAAAATCCAGCTGACCTTGCCTTAAGGCTATCCAAGAGATAGCAATTCCGGATTCTTGCTCAACAATTTGCCGATTAACAGGATTGGTAAAATTGACCAGACTCACAATAATAACCTGTTGAATAAACGGATTGACCTTTCTAAACGCATTGATTAACTGCAAGAAAGTTCTTCCGGTACTGATTTCATCATCAATTAAAACCAGCGTCTGAGCCGATAAAAATAGCTTACGATTTTCTGTTTTTTCTGGATAATAAAGGTAAAAATCGGTTGCATGACTGTGAGCTTCGTCAAATGCCAGACGTTCCATACCATCAAGATGATAGCGTGTTGTTTGCAAAAACAATGCATTATCTAAACCATGATGACACGCTTCAGCAAAAACACCATAACCCAGACCGGTTGCTGTTTCGGCCATACCGATCCAGACACTGGATGGAGATATAATATTTGCAATTTTTTTGACCAGAGCCCGATAAGACCAACGCATGATTTTGGGTGTTACTGGATAGTGTTTACCTAAGATTTTGCTGACTAATAAAAACTTACGTTTACTGCTGACCCTAGCAGCAAAACCCAATAATCTTTTGATAGGGACACACCCAGGTTCCAGTTCAAGTTTAAGGATGCCGGTGGCGAGTTGAACGTTAATTGTTTGTACCATAGTGTTGTTAATTGCTGATACTGGCTTGCATAGCAAACAAAATTCTTTGTTAATGATAAATTAACTTTTTACGCAGGCGGCAAAAGCGATTCGCAGAGTACGACTGGCTGGTTGATCTCTGATACTTTTGTTCCATACCGTATTGAGGGCACAGTGATATTGCTTTTTATTATACTTTGCCAAGCGATATGCGCCAAATTGACGCCCGATAAACAGGCCATGCCAAATCCCCCAGAGGGTCGGGGATTGATTTCTAGAAGTCGTACACCGTGTAAACCTTCTTTGAACTGAATATTGAAAATACCATTAAGTTGATAATAATCAGTCAGTCGAGAGACCATTTCATTAATGTCCTTATTATTATCAATTAACTGTCCATGACCCGGTATTTCTGATTTTTTACGCTGCACCGCACACAATAATCGCCCGTATTGCCCAACACAGTCCACACTCCATTCAGCCCCTCCTAAGTGCTCCATTACCAGCAAAGTAGCAAACTGGGGTACATTATTCATACCTAGTCTAAGTTCGTTGATAGGAATTTCATATTCAGTACCCTCAAGTAATTGAGTGATACTGTCTTTCTGAGTATCAAGGATTCTAAATCCAAGTCCATAAACAGATACCGCCGGTTTAACACAAAGAGTTGGATGATGTTCTGACAACTCGACAATAGCTCTATCGAATTCTTCAGCATTAGACACAGCTACAAAATCCATACATTGAGCAATTTTTTTCGGTAATTCGCGATAAAAATGCGCTTTATTATTAAGTAAACGGAGTGTATTGTGCTTTGCTACAGATAAAACTTGAATACCTGCGTTATTAAATAAGTGCTGTTGCCGACTAATCAATATTGATTCTTTTGCCGGCCAGAACAACTCAACATGATGAGATTTGCAAAAGTTAAGACACCATAGAAGATAATCTTGGCTACTTAATCCCTCGGGTTCTAGATAATATTCGTCAGCAGCTAAAAAAGCGGTTGCCGTCAGGTGAGTATGAGTACAGATAATAGTGACTTCGCCAGTCGGAAGTGACTGACGAAGATTATTAAAAACAGCATTAATAGTGGAAAAGGTTTTATTAAACCAGATACGCATTATTATTAAAGATGAATAATAATTTGTGGCAGCAAGTTTTCTATCGTGCGTCCAGTTCCATTTTCACCAATAGCGTGCATTTTCCATTCACCATTATGGCGATATACTTTTGCCATAATTTGTGCAGTGTGTGATCCTTGTGAGCTAAGAGTATAGCGAGCAATTTCCTGATTACTTTGGCTATCAACGAGTCGACAGTAAGCATTTTCTACCGAATCAAAAGTTTGTCCGGTAAATGAGTTGACTGTAAACACCAGAGATTTTACGTGTGCTGGTATTTTAGCTAATTCCACTATAATCTGTTCGTCGTCACCATCACCTGCACCTGTGCGATTATCTCCAGTATGGACAATACTGCCGTCTTTACTCTTTAGGTGACCAAAATAAACAGTATCGACTAATTTATTATTATCATCGAACAGAACACAGGAAGCATCAAGATCAATTGCATCACTCGTATTTTTGTTGTTACCACCGAATAAGCCACCTAACAGACCTTTACTACTAGTGTTCGCTGTTTGTTTAGCATCCCAGCCCAGCCCCATCACAACTTTACTTAAATTGCCACCGGACTCTTTAGACAAAGATATTTTTTGCCCTTTCTGTAAATTAATAGCCATATAGATGCCGTTAGTGATTAAACATTAATACCAAAGTTTTTTGCTAAAGCAGCAAGCCCTCCCGCGAAACCTTGACCCACTGCTTTAAATTTCCACTCAGAACCGATACGGTAAATTTCACCAAAAATCATGGCGGTTTCTATTGAAGCATCTTCACTCAAATCATAGCGTGCAATTTCTTGGCTATTTTCTTCATTAATAATGCGAATATAAGCGTGATTAACCTGCCCAAAATTTTGTTTGCGTGCTTCCGCATCGTAAATAGTAACCGTAAAGACGACCTTATCTAATTCAGCAGGAATTTTAGTTAGTTCAACACGAATAGTTTCGTCATCACCCTCGCCAACCCCGGTAGTGTTATCTCCGGTGTGTTGAACAGCGCCATCGGCAACAACTTTATTATTGAAAAAACAAAAATCATTATCAGAGCGAACTTTACCGTCGGCTTTTATTAAAAAAGCACTGGCATCAAGGTCAAATGCCGCACCATCGGTAGCTCGGGCATCCCAACCTAAACCGACTGCAATCTTGTTTAATCCAGGGGCTTCTTTACTTAAATTAACGTTACCGCCTTTAGTGAGTGATATTGCCATGAAAGTCTCCTTAATGATTTTATGAATGACTGAATTAATTTTAGGATATGTGTATGCAAATCGCTATCTCCCTATGATAACCGTTAACTTAACGCTTTGCTAATCTTTACGGGGAGTAATTTCGCATTCTGTTAATCTTTGTATAGCGTATAATTATAAGAAAAATTTAACTTTTCCTGAAAGATTTAGGCGCATTCATGAATTTAAGAAAAATCACTCATCAAGTTTTAGTAGGTAATGTTAAAGTCGGTGGTGGTGCTCCGATCGTCGTACAGTCTATGACTAATACGGACACTGCTGATGTTAATGCAACCGTCAATCAGATTATTGAGCTGGCTACAGCCGGTTCAGAATTAGTGCGTATTACCGTAAATTCCGAAGAAGCGGCAATGGCTGTCGCGGAAATACGTAATTTACTAGATAGAAAAGGTTATTCAGTACCCATTATTGGTGATTTTCATTTCAACGGTCACAAACTACTGGAAAAATATCCCGATTGCGCCCAAGCACTCGATAAATATAGGATTAATCCTGGCAACGTGGGACGGGGTAAAAGCCGCGATCCACAATTCCAGCAAATGATAGAATTTGCTTGTCAGTACAACAAACCTGTTCGTATCGGCGTGAACGGCGGAAGCTTGGATCAAGCAGTGTTAACCCGATTATTGGACGAAAATCGTTTATTAGACATTCCCAAGCCATTATCTGCAATAACACGTGAAGCCATCGTATTATCGGCTTTAGAAAGTGCCGCTAAGGCGGAAGAATTGGGCTTAGGTAAAGATAAAATAATTCTTTCTTGTAAAATTAGTAATGTGCAAGAACTTATTTCTATTTATCAAGATTTGGCAAGTCGTTGTAATTATGCCCTGCATTTAGGTTTGACAGAAGCAGGGATGGGATCAAAAGGCATTGTCTCTTCTGCGGCTGCACTCTCTGTACTCATGCAACAGGGCATAGGAGATACTATTCGTATTTCATTGACGCCTGAACCAGGTGCTTCTAGAACTCAAGAAGTCATTGTTGCGCAAGAAATTTTACAAACCATGGGATTCAGATCATTCACACCTATGGTCATCTCTTGTCCCGGCTGTGGTCGTACTACCAGTGATTATTTCCAAAAATTGGCGATGGATATTCAAAGTTACTTACGTGATCAAATGCCTGTTTGGCGTAATCAATATCCAGGTGTGGAAACCATGGAAGTTGCTGTTATGGGGTGTGTGGTTAATGGACCCGGTGAGAGTAAAAATGCCAATATAGGGATTAGCTTGCCTGGTACAGGTGAGTCGCCTGTTGCACCAGTTTATGAAGACGGCGTTAAGACTGTCACACTCAAAGGAGAAAGAATTGCAGAAGAATTTCAGGAAATTGTTCAACGTTACATTGAAACCCATTATTCTCAAACAACCGGCGTGTCTTGATCTTGTCTAAGAGATTTTACTGTTTTCCGGTTTACTCTTAATAGACTTGAGTACAAAAGCCTATTAACTTAATGCTCAGCCGTTCAAGTTGTTCAAACGTGAGCGGCTGATGAATTATACCTGTAGTATCCAAAATTAGGACCATTAGACAGTCATAACAGGTTTGATGGGTCAACATTTGATGATACACAGAATATCCACATATCATCAATATGCTAAACTTCAATAGGTTATTTCTGAGTGCTTTCTTGCTTGATTAAAGTATTCATAACTTCAAGCATATTTTTGTGGGAGCCGGCTAAAGGTCCGTTAGTAATATATTTGCCGTTAATGATAATAGCAGGAACACCGGTAATGCCGTAACGCGCAGCGATGGCAGGTGCTTGACGGGTTTTGGCGTCAACAGCAAATGAATTAAAAGCATCTTTAAACTGCGCCTGATCAACGCCGTGTTGAGCAAAGAAATGACCTAATTGTTCTTCAGTCTCAATTTTTTCTTTTTTGTTTTGTATAGCATCAAAAAGATCGGCATTCACTTTATCAACTATACCTAAAGCTTCAGCAACAAAATAAGCTTTTGCATGTCTACCCCAAGTTTCATTGAACACAGCGGGTTGACGGATAAACTCGACATTTTTTGGGGCTGTTTTTAACCAAGCAGCTAATTCAGGCTCAAAACTGTAGCAATGAGGGCAGCCATACCAAAAAAACTCTATAACTTCTACCTTATCAGGATGTTGTGTGGGTTGTGGAGGGGTTAAAGTATCGTAACCAGTACCCGATGTTTCAGCATTGAGTAGTGCAGAAAAAGTAAATAGAGTAACGAGCAGAAATGTTTGCGTCAGTTTTGTAAGCATAGTTGAATTTCCAGCAAATAGTAAAGGTTCAGTCAGATTTTAGCTTATTGCATCATTGAAATACGGTAGGCAACCGCTTTAATTTCTTCAGGTGTCATTTTTTTTGCAATCATATGCATAATATTATCAGGATTATTAGCACGCGCTCCTGATTTAAAATCAGTCAATGCTTTAATCAAATAATCGGCATGTTGAGATTTAATTGAAGGAAATGCGGCCGGTTTGTTGCCTTCTCCCAACGGACCATGGCAGGCGATACAGGCAGAGACCTCTCTGTTCAAATCACCATTTCTGTATAAATCACTACCTTGAGCAATCAGTGCTGATAACGCATGCTGCTGATCTTCGGCAGATTTCTCATCATCTTCATCATCAACAGGTAGAGTATTGTGGGAAATTTTTTGTTCAGCATAATAGGCGGCTAAATTGACAATATCCTGTTCACTTAAAGACATTGCCAGTGCAGACATCATCGGGTCTTTACGAGTACCCGTTTTAAATGCCTGTAATTGCTGGATAAGATAAGATTCGTGCTGTTGTGCCAATTTAGGAAATGTCGCTACCATACTGTTACCGTGTTCGCCATGACAACTGATACAGCCTTGAGCTTTATCTTTTCCTGCTTCAATATCGGCTTCTGCATGTAAAATAGGAGCAATACTGGCTAAAGCCAGTGTCAGTGGGAGTGCCAGCAATGTTTTTTTCATCAGGTTGTCCTCATGTGAAGTATTATTTTTATTGCCTGCGTTTAAATTAGCAGGTGGCGTGCATCATCAAATTCTACCTTAATTGGTAAGCTTAAGCGAGGCAACGATGAACCCAGTTTATTATCAAACAAAATTTTTAAGTAGTTCCCCAGATCTTCGCCATACTCCACCGGATGAAGGTAAAGAAATTGCTTTTGCTGGCCGCTCTAATGCAGGAAAATCCAGCGCAATTAACACCATGACTAACCAAAATAATCTGGCGCGTATTAGTAAAACGCCAGGAAGAACGCAAATGTTAAATTTCTTTACGGTTAATGAACATTTACGTTTCGTAGATTTACCCGGTTATGGATATGCTAAAGTGCCCGCTGCAGTAAAACAACAGTGGTACGAGTTGATGGAAATTTATTTAAATCAACGGCAATCATTATGCGCAATTATTTTAGTGATGGATGTGCGCTTACCATTAACCGAATTTGATTGGCAAATGCTTGAATGGAGCCAGCATACAGGGTTACCGCTACATATTTTGTTAACGAAAGCTGATAAACTGGCTTACGGTGCTTCAAAAAATGTATTATTAAAAGTACAGCGCGAATTGGCAAACATGACGATGCCGTTAACGGTACAATTGTTCTCATCATTAAAAAAAACTGGTATAGATGATTTACATACCATACTGGATCAATTGTTTTTGTCAGAAGATCAGGTTTTCATAGAAAATGAAGAAAACCTTAATTGATCAATAAATTATGAAACTAATCTGATTGTAAAGCGATGAAGGAAGATTCTGTAAAACAATCCAAAGCTATACCTAGCAAAGTAACAGAGTTGCCGGTATTGGTGCCTATCAATAAAAGCAAAAAATTAGCGCAATTAGCCAGTAAAAATAATCTTGTTAGCGTTTCCGATACTGTAGAAAATATTGATGGGCAAATACCCGTTTTAAAATCAGAGATTTCCAAAGAGTTGCTTCAGGCAAGAAAATTAATAGACGACAAAATTGAGCAAATTTTAAATAGCTTTCCCGAATCCAAAAAAAATAAACTATTTAATTTACGATTCGGATCTATTACCGAGCTGAAATCTATGCCTATTTCAATGGCATTTACAAAATTGGCTATAACCAGCAATAAAATAAATTTACGTTTACTGGCTGAGTTGAATTATTACGGAATATCAAATAATAAATAGAAAATTTCGTTTAATTTACTATCCATAAAATATCGAGATTAATGCACTCGGTTAATAATGCTACAATATCCACAATAGATACGCTAAATTAACATATCTTTAATGCCTTTAATAAATGTCAATTTACTGCGATATATTTCTCTATACTTCAGATTTTATAAGCATAGATTTTTTCAGAACCTATCATTATGTAATGATAGATTGATTAGGCTTGGTTTTTACTAAGTCTATTTATCCAACAGATTGACCCTTTAATGTCGATATCGAAACAAGTCCAATACGATTTGCCTTATTTTTCAGATAGTGCAACACTTTTTTCATCGCTCGCTGATTTACCTTGGGCGATTTTTCTTGATAGCGGTTATCCCATTAGTCAACAAGGTCGATATGACATAATAACCGCAAATCCAATTTGTACGTTGGTAACCTCCGACGAAATAACCACGGTTACAACAGCTAATACACAGTTTCAGTCGACTGAGAATCCATTTGATCTGGTCAAACAGCAGTTGACTGATTTTGCATGCCCTTCAGCAGCTGATGTACCTTTTAATGGCGGAGCGATGGGTTATTTTTCTTACGATTTGGCTCGTCGACTCGAAAAATTGCCGGTCATTGCCGAGTCATCAGAAAATATTTACGATATGGCTGTGGGTATTTATTGCTGGGCAGTGATTGTCGACCATCAGCTTCAGCGGTCTTTTTTAGTCGGGCAAATCATTGATCAGTATCCCCAAGATTGGTTAGCATTAATCAATCAATTCAGTCAATTGCCTCAGCTAATATCCGATGACCCCTTTAAAGTCATTGGTGATATCAGTGCCAATATGGACAAAGCGACTTACACCCAAGCATTTAACCGAATCAAACATTATTTAAAAGAAGGTGATTGTTATCAAGTTAACTTAACACAACGGTTTGTTGCCCAATGTCAAGGTAATCCTTGGTTAGCTTATTTAGCTTTAAGACAGTTGAATGCAGCACCTTTTAGTGCGTATCTAAATGTGCCAAATTTACAGATTTTAAGTTCATCGCCCGAACGATTTTTGCAATTGAAGGCTGGAAGAGTAGAAACCAAACCAATAAAAGGCACTCGTCCAAGAAAACACGATCAAGATGAAGACCGCCAACAAATAACTTTTTTAAAAAACAGCCCTAAAGATAAAGCGGAAAACTTGATGATTGTTGATCTATTGCGAAATGACATAGGTAAAGCATGTCAGCTAGGGTCAGTAAAAGTTCCTAAATTATTTGCGGTAGAAAGTTATGCCACGGTACATCATTTAGTGAGCACAGTGACTGGAATATTAGCAGAAGGTCAACAAGCTTTAGATCTGTTGAAAAGTTGTTTTCCCGGAGGATCAATCATCGGTGCTCCCAAAATTAGAGCGATGGAAGTTATTGAAGAACTTGAACCACATCGTCGTGGAGTCTATTGTGGAGCAATAGGTTATATCGGGTTTGATGGTAATATGGATACCAATATTGCCATTAGAACGATGGTTCATTCACAAGGCAAAATTAATTTTTGGGCGGGTGGTGGTATTGTTAACGACTCAGACGTTAACGAAGAATATCAAGAATGTTTTGATAAAGCAGCGGCGATGATTGCCGTATTGCAACACTTTATGACTATATGAAAGTAATTAAATTAGGCGGCAGTCTTTGTTATTCCAGGCAATTGAACACCTGTTTAAAGACAATCAGTCATTTAAAAACAAACGTTGTCATTGTGCCAGGTGGGGGCGTATTTGCTGATCAGGTGCGAATGGCGCAACATGATTGGCAATTTGATGATGCAACAGCTCACGCAATGGCATTGTTGGCAATGCAACAAATGGCTTGGCTATTCAAAAGCTTACAAGACGATTTTATGATTGCTCAATCTCTTAATGATATACGTAAGCAGATAGAAGAGAATACCGTTATTTGGGCGCCCAACCTTGCAGAACTCGATAGTGCCGGTGTTCAATCAAGTTGGGATATTACTTCGGATAGTTTGGCAGCGTGGTTAGCCGTAAACTTAGAGGCATCTGAACTGATATTGGTAAAATCTGCACGTATTAATGCGGATCTAAATTTTAAGCAATTGGCTGAGCAAGGCATTATTGATCAAGGATTTAATACAATGATCAAAGAAGCAAAATTTTCGATAAAAATTTCAGATGCACTAACATTTAATGAAACTTTTACAGACGCGCTCTGATCATGCAACAGTTAGGTAAACTATTAAGTCAATACTGGTTTAAAAAACTTAAAAAAGTTTATTATCATGCCAGAGAATCCATAGGTGATCACAAGCGTTTACTGGTTGTTGAGCAAGTTGAGCTGGCGTGTCAAGGGCTACAAGAAACCCGAGATGAATTTGTTGATGCATTGGAACGATTTAAAAGTTTAGTCTATGTTAATGAAACTCTTTTAGAGCAAAAATATTATCAGATAAATCGACAGTATCAGTTTTGTCGAATAAAATCCGACGCCGTAAGCAATCGAATCAACGCAATTGAAGAAGTGAGTGACGCACTATTTAACGAATGGGAAAATGAATTGCTTGAATATCATAGTCGTACGCTTAGAAATAGTAGTCGACAACAGTTAAAGCTAGCAAGACAAAATTATGCACGACTCATAAAAGCAATGCGCCGTGCAGAAAGCAAGATTCAGCCAGTTCTTGCAATATTTAAAGACCAAGTGTTGTATCTAAAACATAATCTAAATGCTCGTGCTATCGCTGCGTTAAGGCATGAGCTAATAGAAATAACCATTGATATTTCTGAATTAATTCATGCAATGGAGCAAACGATAGCCGAGGCTAATAACTTTGTAGCTGTGTTGGCAGAACAAAAATTAGTCGCGCAAAAAGCACTACCTAGAAAGTGATGTTAAAGTTTGTATAAAATATCATTAGCTTTGTCTTTAGCATCTTCTTTATTTTTGCCTTTACGATTGTCTTGATCGTCTCTTTCTTGCCCAAATTTAGATATCATGTCTTCCCAACTAGAATATTGATTGTAGTTGGCAAAACCTTCAGCTTTGCGTTGTTGATAAAGTTCTTTGCCTAATGCAATGATTTCATCAGGTTTTTTGCCATCAACTATACTAAGAAAATTGGCTTCATCTTTATTGGCATCACGAATGGTCCAAAAAGACACTTCGAATTCAATACGATTTTCCGCAGATAAGCGATTTTTTAATGCTTTAACTGAACGATAAGCAGTTTTAATGGTATGACCATTTATGGAATCACTTTTCCCGCAAGCCATTAAAAGAGTGCAAGTCAAAATGATTAACCAAGTAGAAAATTTTTTCATAAAGATAACCTCGAAGTTAGACCGGTCTATGTTAGGGTTATTTATTGTTATAAGTAACGTGTATTTAATAAACAAAGTAAAATGCTCTACTATTATAACCGAGCTAATTAGATATGCTGGAATTTATCCAATTATTAAAACAGCGTTACCAAGCCGTTTCTGAGCAACAAAGTCAGCAGCATGAAAGCTGGCTTTATCAACGCCGCATCGAGCAACTTATTTTTGCAGAAGCCTATATCAGAAAAGGTCAATGGTTGGCAGGAACCGCTCGCAGAGCATTACAAATTGCTGTGCTAGGCCCAACGCAAGCAGGTAAAAGTTCAATCGTCAATGTTTTATTAGCGAGTCAGTTAGCCGAAGTAAGTCCATTAGCGGGCTATACCGTACATGCACAAGGTTTTTGTCACGGCGTGAACCTATCCGAATGTCAAGAGTTACAGCGCTATTTTGGTCGATTCCAATGCTTGTCTCAAGTGGACTTGAATAAGCAGCGTTTTGATTGTTATTCATTAACTCAAAATACAAGTGTTTCAGAATTGTTACCTGAATGTGTTCTTTGGGATACACCAGATTTTGATTCAATAGATTCATCTACTTACCGAGAAGGCGTTATTAGAACAATTGCTCTAGCGGATATAGTCGTTATTGTGGTAAGTAAAGAAAAATATGCCGATCAGTCCGTCTGGGATTTGATTGCATTACTTGAAGTCCTGCAACAACCGACGTGTATCTGTCTTAATAAGTTATCGGAAGGATCTGAAACCTTGTTAATTAAATCGTTGCAAGAAAAATGGTCTAAAGTTCGAACAGATGCGTTTCCCGAGATCGTACCGATTTATTATCAGACAACTGCAAATTTACCTGTTTGGCCGAAATTACATCATGATTTATTGTTACGTTTGGCAAAACAGGTCAGGACAAAAAAACACCAACGGTTCGAGCAACAATTATTACAAAAATATTGGCAAGAGTGGTTACAGCCAATACGCGAAGAACATCAGGCACTGACGGATTGGCATGCTTTGCTTGATGTGCTCATTGGACAAGCATTGGATAATTATCAACGTGATTTTTTAAATCATCCTCATCATTATGAGACTTTTCAGCACGCATTAGCTGAATTGCTCATTTTACTCGAAGTACCTGGATTAGCTGATTTTTTAGGTGGGGTACGCAGAGTGTTAACTTGGCCAGTCAGAAAAATATTCAGATTAGAACGAAAAAGCGCCCATTTAGCGAACACTAGTCAAGAAATTGTTTTGTTAAATCAAATTGCAGAGCATCTAATTATCCAGCTGACAGATCAAATAATGAATAACATGGAGCAGTCAAAACAAAGAGCATGGTGGCAACATTTAAGAACTTTATTACAATCGCAGCGTTCTGATATATTGAAAAACTTCAGATTGTCGGCAAAAAATTATCATTTATCGTTTCAGCAGGATGTGGAACAGGTAGCTCATAGTATGTACCACAAATTACAGCAACAACCGTTAGTCTTAAATGGCTTGCGTGCTACGCGAGTGACCGCCGATGCCGCTGTTATAGCCGTCGCATTACATACCGGTGGAATAGGCATTCATGATTTAGTGATTGCGCCAGCAATGTTAACATTAACCTCATTACTTGCTGAAAGTGCTATCGGCGGTTATATGCATAAATTAGAAAATCAATTAAAACAACAACAGCTAAAGGTAGTCAAACAGACTCTATTTATGGATACTATCGGAAAAAAACTGGGCGAATTACCAGAGCAATTAGTTATGCTACCTTTCTTTAATATTTCGCCTTCACAGCTTTTACAGGCTGAACAGCAACTTACAGAAAAACGTCATGGTTTACGATTACTCTGATTTAGTAGAAAAAACGAGGGCTTGGGCTGAGCAGGCTTGTGAAGCCGGTTGGCTCAATGAAGAGGTACTCTCCTCATTAATGACATTCGATACGCGATCCTCGGAAAACTTATTTAATCAAAATGATTCCAGACCTTTGATCGTTGCTTTTATGGGCGGTAGTGGGGTGGGTAAAAGTACTCTATTGAATCGCCTTGCTGGAAAAGCGATTGCTCGTACCGGTATAGAGAGACCAACTTCTCGAGAGATTACCTTATATCATCATCAGTCTATTGTCGTTGAACAGATACAAGAATTGTTGCCTATCCATCAAATAAGTATAGCTTCTCATGACGAGGAGGCTAAAAAGAATCTTATCTGGATTGATATGCCCGATTTTGACAGCGTAGAACAAAGTAATAAGCAAATTGTTTTGCAATGGCTACCCTATATTGATGTTCTAATCTATGTCGTGAGTCCAGAAAGATATCGAGATGAAAAAGCTTGGCAACTATTACTTGCAGAAGGATCCAGACATGCATGGATATTTGTATTAAACCAATGGGATAAAGCTTTTCAAGAACAATACGATGATTTTAGGCAACAGCTTCACAAAGCCGGTTTCTATGAACCTATTATTTTTAAGACCGCCTGTACAGAAAACTTACAGGTTGATGAATTTGCTGAATTGGATGAGACTATCACTTCCTTAGCCACTTCGCACGTAGTGGAGCAGTTAGAGCAACGAAATTTACAAATACGAAAACAGGAACTAGTACAAAAATTACAAGATACCCTGAATTTCTTGGGTAGTCATAACACTTTTGATGAACTGGTCAATCAATGGAAGCAACAATGGCAGTCTGTTAGCCAAGTATTACCCAAAGGCTTGAATTGGTCACTGCAGAATTTAGCGACTTACTATGCAGAACATGCGGCTGATTTATTAACCCATTCAACTCAGACCACAAATAATCCGTTATGGGATGCTTGGGCACAAGCTCGTTTGGATGACGCAATCGATGAATTTATTAACAATGTCAGTCAACAGAGTGTGCCCGTTCAACCGCTCCGCGCGCAATTAAATTCCATTAGTGTAAAAGCCGCAAAAATTATAAATAGTCAAACAGAATTATCAGTCAGACAAGCGTTAGCGAATCCAGGTAATTTACTACAGCGCGTTTTTTTAAAAGGGATGCGGCTGTGTGAAATTATTTTGCCTTTAACCGCAATGTCTTGGGTGGGTTATCAAGTATTTATGGGGTATTATTACAGCAACTTAACGAGTTCTCATTATCTGGGTATTGATTTTGCTGTGCATAGCGCATTGCTGATTGCCATTACTTGGTTAGTGCCTTTTTTTATACTGAAAAAAATTCAGCCTTCATTAAAAAAGAGTGCATTACGAGGTTTAAATAAAGGTCTCTCAGAAGCAATTAACAATCTGGATACGGAAATTGTCACTTTGTTGCAAGTGATTACCGACCAACACGTTGAGCAGGTAAAAATACTCAAAGAATTGATACGGCAATGCACCTGCACTGATGATACTCAGCCTCGTTTGTCTTTAGACAACGAAACACTATCCAGAATGTTGCTTGAATAGGTGAAAAAAAGGACCTACTATTTTTTGAGCCAAGGTTTTTTAGATTGTTTTTTCTTCGCTGATGCAATCGGTTTCTTTTGGTCGGCATCAACACGTTGTTTAACATCGACTTCTTTTTTGGATTCTGAATTTTTTTCAGAAGCTGAATTTGTTTGTTCAGTTACCGTGTTGGTGTGAGTATCTTCAATAACGACAGCTGGTTCGTCAATCTCAACTAGAGATAATGGCAATTTAATAATAGATACTTCAGTAGAGCCCGTTCCAGTGTTGCTTTTTTTAATGACAAACAGATTTCTGTCAGGAGTGGCCTTAAAAGTAAAAGAGTGGTCTGTTTCATGTAACGGACTACCTGTTTGTAAAGTAAATTCTTGGTAATGACTACTAGCGGATAATACGAAAATTTCAGTAGATCCTGTGCCAGTGCCATTTTTTTTGATAACAAACAAATCACGGTTAGTTGCAAAAGCAAATTCGTAGCTGTCATTAGTCTCGTGTTGGGCGGTACCCGTTTGCAGACTGAACGATTGATAATTACTCTCTGCTGTCAGTATGCAAAGTTCAGTTGAATGGCTGCCGGTATTGTTTTTCTTTATTCCAACAAGGTCTCTATTTTCAGCAAGCAGGAATTGAAAACTGTTATCCGTTTCATGTAAAGGACTGCCTGTTTGCAGGGTGAAGCTTTGATAACCACTTTCTGCCGATAATACACAAATCTCAGTGGAACTTGTTCCTGTTCCATTTTTTTTAATCGCAAAAACATCCAAATTTGGCGCCACTAAAAATTCAAAGTTTGAATCCGTTGGGTGTAAAGGTGTCGCAGTTTGCAAGACGTAAGATTGATAATTGCTGGCAGCTGATAATATGCTTATTTCAGTAGAATTTGAACCGGTGTCATTTTTTTTGATAACAAACAGATCCAGATTAGGAGCTAGCTGAAATTCAAAATTATCGCCGGTTTCATGCTGTGCAGTGCCCGTTTGAAGAATAAATTCACCCATGACTAATAGATTCCTTGTTTACCTAGATTAAGAGTATCGATTCGAAGAAGGATTAATGCGCTTCAACAAGCCTCATATTATTAACAAGACTTTTTCCAAGAAAAACCAAATGGATCAACTCTTGGTTGAATTGCTCGGCTATTATAACCTTGACGCAATCAATTTCACTGAATTATTAGCTTAATAAGCAGTGAATTAAATAAACATCAAGGCGGCTATAGAATAATCCGGGCAGAGTAGACAAAGTAAGGACTAATAACCGATTAAACGACTATAACGTCATGATACTCAACTCGCTGGAACCTGTTCCGGTATTACATTTTTTAACAAAGAATAACTCTCTGTTAGGCGTAATATTGAAAGTAAACGTGTGGTCGGTTTCATGCAAAGAGGTAGCAGTTTGTAAAATATATTCCTGATAATTGCTCGCCGCAGAAAAGGCAAATACCTCAGTAGAACCGCTACCTGTTCCATTTTTCTTAATGACAAAAAGATCTCGGTCACTATTAGGTGATAATGCGAACTCAAAGCTCTCGTTGGTTTCGTGCTGCCCAGTTCCTGTTTGCAAACTAAAAGACTGGTATTGACTTTCAGCGGATAGCACGCAAACTTCAGTGGTTTTGCTACCGGTATTGTTTTTCTTTATAGCGATAACATCACGATTATCAGCGATTAAGAATTGAAAGTTTCCATCGGTTTCATGTAAGGGTGTTGCCGCTTGCAAGCTAAAAGACTGGTAATTATTTTCAGCGGCTAATACCGCAATTTCAGTTGAACCACTTCCTGTTCGATTTTTTTTAATCGCAAATACATCGCGGTTAGGTGCAATTAAAAACTCAAAGCTTTCATCTGTCTCATGTAACGGCGTACCTGTTTGTAAGGTATAGGACTGGTAGCTATCTGCAGCTGACAATATGCCTATTTCAGTCGATTGTGAGCCTGTTTGGTTTTTCTTAATAACAAATACATCCAAATTAGTTGCTAATAAAAAATCAAAATTATCGCCGGTTTCATGTTGTGCGGTACCGGTTTTAAGAATAAACGAGCTCATAGTGAAAATAAATCCTTGTTTAATTAGGGGTTTTTAACTTTTTGGCAGTTAAGTTTGAATGTTAGCATATTTAAATAATACTGATAACTAACTAATTTTGGTCCAGAGCGCTTTTAAAATTCTCTTGGTTTGTTTTTGATGTAAATGATATAGACCGATTAATATTACATAAAATACCAATAAATGGCAATAAACGAAAAAATGGTAAAAATGAAATTTTTCATGTGTTGTGTGAAATGTAATAACAATAATCTATTTTAGGATATCAAGGCAAAATATATTAAATGCACATTAATATTCTGTATCAGACAGTTCAAACATTCTGTAGTATTTTTCTGACAAACGTATTACAGTTTAATTTTTTCTAAAATTAAAAGAGTTCTTAAAAAATACAGTTAAAATTACGCATTTGTCATCATTCATTTTCAATAGCTACAAAATATAAAGAGCGAATTAATTCGCAAGTCTTTAGCAATATATAGCATTACTTGTGCCATATATTTTATGTTATAAAAACAATTGCTTGTTAAGTGCTAGTGTTTGTCAACTGTTGATTTTTGAATATGTTAAGTGTTTTATGTGTTGATAAAACAACAGTGCTTGAGAAAATATGTCGAGAACAAAATAATTTCTATAACACAAATGAACGGCTCTAAAACTTAAACTGAGCTGACTTTTATGTTTGTTGCCTGATTTGAACAGTCTTTTTGGAGTGATTCTTTGTCTTTATTGCATTTAAAGTCAGGCATGGCGTTTAGCGCAGAAAACTAAATGATGACTTCAACGGATAGGCAAAGCCTGATAGTAGGAAATGAAGAATGTGAGATTGATTACTTAAGGATAAAAGTTAAATATTTTTCAACTAAGTTTTAAAAACGATGATCTTTATTAAAATAACGCCCAATGAAGCCATCGGGCGTAAATTTAGTTGCTTAAAAATTGCAGTCTTGCCAGAACAGGGTCATGGTCAGATAGTGGTTGACCATTTATCATTGGCTTTTGATCGATATGCCAGTAATCAGAAGTGACTTTACAAGGTCCTCCAGCAAAAATATGATCAATGCGGCTGTCAGGATGCGCAGCGACATCTACCTGAGGCGAATTAGCCAAAGTGTAGGCATTGTAAAGCAAAGGTGGATTTTGATCCGAACCACTAAAACGACGATAGCGATCAGTATTGGCGTTAGTATTAAAGTCGCCAGTTACTATAATAGGTAATATTTTTGTTAAAGGACTAATGCGCTCACTGAATAATACCGAACTGGGGTCTTTGTTAACACTGGCATTGTCAAAATGGGTATTAACAAATATAAAAGTAAAACCAGTGCTCTGTTCACGTAAAACAGCCCAATTTACATAGCGAATCATTGCCAGAGCTCTAAATCCGAAAGACATCGGCAAATCAGGATTAGGTCCGAGCCAGAATTGACCAGAGTCTAATAAAGAAAACCGGTCAGATTTAAAAAGCAGAGCAGCATCACCGTATTGAAAACGTCCTAAGTGATAGTTGACTAGAGTATATTTCTGCAGAGAAACAATTAAAGCAATGTCGGTATCAGTATGTGTTTCCTGAAAACCGATTAAGTCAGGTTCATAGCTGGCTATACGCTCACGCATTTCAGGAATTCGTGCCGACCAGGGTTGATAGCCGCCAATATCACCGTTACGAAAGCGGTTAGCCATATCCTCAATAAGCGCAGAACCATATAATACGTTATAGCTAAGCACCTTGATGGGCTGGCTATTACAGGTGTTATTATTGCTGTCAGCTGGTTTGGGATAGCTATTAGCAACAGGTAACGGATGTGCAAAGCCTTTGCCTGAATAAGCAGCAAGATATTGTATGCCCTGAAAACGGATAAAAGCGAAAAGTAAGCCCAGTAGGGTAACTAATACAAGAACAGTGATACCTGTTATTTTTAACCAGCGTGGCATGAGTTATATTTGGGTGTGATCAAATTGATATTAATTTTCAGACAATAAAAAGCCCGCATAGAGCGGGCATATCGAGTCATTATTATTGTTATTATTAGTTGTAAAATACAACCCAACTCAATCAGAAATACTGAATTTATTATCGTTATATTTGAGTCTTAAAAAGACTCTTCCTCCCCTTTTTACACCGGTTTTAAGCGGCTCAACTCTCAAAAGGTGGCGTATTCTATATCCAAAAATTTATTGTTGTCTATTAAAAAGAAATAGTTTTTTTCAAAAAAAAGCGTATGTCACCAAATAGCTAATAAATTTAGGTTGTTACAAAATGATGAAAAACAAAAATAGCTGAAAATGATGGGCAGCAAATGCACTTTATTAAGCTTGTGTTCAGTTAACTTAGTGTTCAGTGTCGTCGATGCGCCTCTTCTTGAGCAAAGAAAAATTTCAAACGTTCTTCAAGAATAGATGACAATTGAAAATTGAGCCCTTTGGATTGTTGCGCTAGTTTAATTTGTAAAATAGCATCTCTAGTTTGTCCGGTTGCATAATAATATTCTGCAATATAACGATGAGATTCAGCCGGTTGATTAAGCTGACTGTACGCTTCAGCCAATAACTCCCAGTAAATAGGCAGGTGTTGAATTTTAGGGTCCAGAGCCAACAGATTTTTACGCGCTTGTTCAGGCTTGTTAGTTTTCAGTAGACAAGCAATGTAATCAATTTTAATTGCATTGTTTTCAGGATATTGTTCCGCTAATTTTTGATAGCGGTCTAGTGCCAGAAAGTAATCATGGGTGTCAAAAGCTAAACGAGCCAGTGCAGATGAATATTGCGGTTGATTAGGAAAACTTTTGACAAGATTTTTAAAAATACTTTCGGCTTCTTGGTTTTTTTGTTCGGCAAGAGCAACCAATCCTAAGCCGTATTGTGCAACTGTCCGCTGTTCGTCTGTACCTTGTGTCAGTTTAGCTAAAAAATGCTGATGCAAATCTTCAAGCTTAGTAGCACTAATGACCAGTAACTTAGTTTTAGTTAATTGATAGTTTAAAGAATCGGGGTATTGTTTGTAAGGGTAAGTTTCTGCTCGTCCACGGGTGTCAGAAATTCGCGAAGTCGTTACCGGGTGAGTTCTTAAAAATTCTGGAACCGATTGACCTAGATAACGAGTAGATTGCTGCAGGCGTTCAAAAAAAGTAGGCATACTGCGTGGGTCAAATTGAGAGTTGGCTAAAGTTTGCATGCCGACACGATCCGCTTCAGCTTCGTTTTCCCGAGTGAAATCAATCTGAAATTGGACATTGCCTGCCTGAATCGCCATGACTGCCGCTTGCCCAAGTGCAGGCGATTGCGTGCCTAGTAAGATGGCGGCAAGAGTCGCTGCCATTGATGGAATCGATAAACGACCCGCCGCTTCTGCCGCACGGTACAAATGTCGCTGGGTAACGTGACCAATTTCGTGCGACATAACCGAAGCCAGTTCACTTTCTGATTCGGTGATTGCAATTAAACCAGAATTAACGCCAATATAGCCACCCGGTCCGGCAAAAGCATTAACATCATTTTCCATTACCACGAAAAAATGAAAAGGATGGTTAGGCATATCACTGTTGGCGGTCAACTTTTCGCCGATAGTTTGAATATATTCTTGTATTTCAGAATCTTGATTAATAACGACTTGAGAGTGCAAGCTTCTGAAAAAAGCTTCTCCTAATTCCTTTTCTTCTTCGCTGGTAATCAACGTACCAGAAGAGTCTCCCATGTCGGGTAATTGAATTTTTTCAATTTCCGTAGCCTGTTGCGGAACAGGAAAAAAAATGAGGCATAAAGCCAAAAAGACAGGGGCGGATTTACATTTCATGGCTATGTGACTTCGAAAATCAGCTAGAGTTCCAAGGATGAAATTTGCAATAGCAAAAAAAGGATAGGGTAGATGACTATTAAGGTGGATTCAACCCGTATGATGAAATCATTGATCTAATAGCTTAATCACAGGTTTAAATCACTACCCAATATTCCAGCTTTAATAGTTTTTTGTACTTTTTTGTACTTAGGTATCATAAAATGGTTTAAAATTGCCGACCAACTTAAATAATAGTTTATTTTATGACTTATTGTATTGCTGCTTCAATCAATGAAGGACTTATTCTTGTTTCTGATTCAAGAACCAATGCAGGGATTGATAATGTAAGTACGCATGGCAAAATGCATGCGTTTGACAGCCATGATGATCGTAAAATCGTGTTACTTTGCGCAGGTAATCTAGCAACCACGCAAGCGGTTTTAGAACAGATGCACCGCGATAAAATAAAAAATGCTGCCATCAACATTAATACAGTTGAATGTTTGTCTGAAGCGGCTGATTATTTAGGTACAATCAGTGTAGAAAAGCAAAAACAGCATATTAATTCCAAACAGGGACAATCAGCGTTTAATCCTTCTGCCACATTTATTCTGGCAGGTCAAATAGGGGATGAACCGCATGGTGCTTATATGATATACCCTGAAGGTAATAGCATCACCAGTTCTGCAAAAACCCCGTTTTTGCAAATTGGTGAAAGTAAATATGGTAAGCCTATTTTGGATCGTTTTCTTAAACTGGAAACATCTATAGATGAAGCCGCTCGCTGTTGTTTAGTATCAATGGATTCTACCATTCGCAGTAATGCCAGTGTTGGCGCACCGGTAGAAATGCTTATTTATCGCGAAAAAAGTTTTAGCTTTGACGAGTACTACTCTTTTGATGATGGTGATGATTACATGCTACAACTTCGCCGTTGTTGGGAAACAAAACTGCGTGAAGCCATTGCCGCTTTACCCTCAGTTGATAAAGAGTCCATAAAAACCATTCGCGCCGTACTCTAAGCAAACAACCAAAAGTATCAGCATAAAGCAGTATTAAGTGTAGGTGCGAATCCATTCGCGCAGTGTGTATCAGCAGTACGCACCTACATAGTATCACTGTATGAATTTATCATACTCATTCCTAACCCCCATAACCAAGAAAAGGCAAAAAATGCGCTATCGTTTAATTCGTCTATTCATTGGCTTAACAATATTACTAACCGCAACAGCACACGCTGATGATTATACCAATGCGCTGTTAGCCTACCAAAAGGGCGATTACAAAAAATCCCACAAACTGTTTAAAGCGCTCGCAGACAAAGGCGTTGCTGGAGCAGAGTACAATTTAGGCTTACAGTACGATAAAGGTCAAGGCGTACCACAAAACTATTTGGAAGCCGTTAAATGGTATCAGTTAGCGGCAAAACAGGGTAATTCAGCCGCCCAATATAACCTCGGTGTTATGTATGACGCGGGTCAAGGTGTGCCAGAAGATGACAAAGAAGCCGTCAAATGGTATCGACTGGCTGCAGAACAAGGGTTAGCAAATGCACAATATAACCTTGCACTGATGTACGATAATGGTCAAGGCATCGCAAAAAATGATACCGAAGCACTTAAATGGTATCAGTTGGCAGCAAAACAGGGTATCGCGGTTGCCCAATATAATCTAGGTGCTATGTACCTCAACGGTCAGGGCATCGCTCAAGATAACCAAGAAGCCATTAAATGGTTCAAGTTAGCCGCAGAAAACAACCATGCCGAAGCAGAAATGCACTTAAGTGCGATGTATCACCTTGGTCAAGGGATACCTCAGGATGATATACAAGCGTTCAAATGGCTACAATTAGCCGCAGAGCATGGCAAAAAAAACGCACAGACCATATTGGGCTTAACTTACGAGTTAGGTAAGGGCGTACCTCAAGACCGTTTGCGTGCCTATATGTGGTTAACATTAGGTGCCGAACAAGGTAATCAAGAGTCAGCAGAATCCATAGAACAACTCACCAAACAAATGAGCCCAGAGCAAATAACAGCCGCTCAAAAAATGGTAAAAGCCTGTCAAGAAAAAAACTTTAAAAACTGTGATTGATTAAACGTTCTGCATGAAAGGGCAATGACAACCTTAGCAAGCTGAAGCTCAACAATGAGTCACTAAAGTTGACCTTATCTATCCACCAAAATCATCATCGCAAGCCCAGATTCCTCAGTCTCAATAAATCAACAAAGTATAAAAATCGTTACCATTCAAACCGCATAGCCTAGCTAGAAATAGCAGAGTTGCCAAGCAAGCAATACTAAAATGTATGGGCATATTTATTAATAGTTTTCACTAATCCTATTAAATTTTATGTCTTAGTTATAAACCCAGTTAACTCCATTATAGATTTCAACAGTTGCTTTAGTACAACGTCAAAATCCAAATAACATTAAACTCACAAATAAATAAATCCTGCCATAAAGTATGTAATTAACGGTTATAGTCATAAAAAAAAGAATGATACAAAAGGCTTACCTATTTCATAACAGCAGCATGGCGAGATAATGGAACAATTAACCGATTTAAAAGCAATTCTCCACTCCAAGCGAGCCAATATTTACTACCTAGAAAAATGCCGCGTCATGCAGAAAGACGGACGCGTGCTATACCTCACAGAAGCCAAAGACGAAAACTATTACTGGAATATCCCTATCGCCAATACGACAGTTATTTTACTTGGAACAGGAACATCCATTACCCAAGCCGCCATGCGAATGCTGACCAGTGCTGGCGTATTAGTTGGTTTTTGCGGAGGTGGTAGTACGCCATTATTTGCCGGTAGTGAAATTGAATGGCTCACCCCCCAAAGCGAATACCGCCCAACCGACTATGTACAAGGTTGGTTAAGCTTCTGGTTTGATGAAAGCAAACGCCTGATAGTAGCCAAACAATTTCAACAAGCCAGAATAGACTATCTAAAACGAATCTGGGAAAAAGACAGGGATCTAAGAGCAGAAAATTTTTATCATGACGACAAAATAATCAGTGACGCATTAACCGGCTTTATCAATCAAATCGATCAATGCCTAAAAGTAGGCGATCTCTTGCAAAGAGAAGCTTTACTCACCAAACAGCTTTACCGCTACGCCGCCGCTACAACCAAGCAGAATGATTTTGTCAGAGATAGAGAAGCAACCGATTTAGCCAATGGATTTTTAAATCATGGCAACTATTTAGCGTATGGCTTGGCAGCGACAACACTTTGGGTACTGGGTATTCCACATGGATTTGCAGTCATGCACGGAAAAACTCGACGCGGAGCCTTAGTGTTTGATGTCGCAGACTTAATCAAAGACACCATCGTATTACCGTGGGCATTTATTTGTGCCAAAGAAAACGCCACCGAACAAGAATTCCGCCAGCAAATTTTGCAGAAATTTACCGAACACAAAGCATTGGATTTTATGTTTGAACAAGTCAAGCAACAAGCTTTAAGGAAGGACTGACCATGATGGTGACTTTTGTGAGCCAATGCCAAAAAAAAGCCCTAAACCGAACTCGACGTGTGCTTGACGCTTTTGCCAACCGCATAGGCGATAACACGTGGCAAACCGTCATAACCGAAGAAGGCTTGATTGCCGTAAAAACCCTGTTACGCAAAACCGCTACCAAAAATACCGCAGTCTCTTGTCATTGGCAACGCTCACGCAGTCGAAGCGAGTTAGTTTGGATTGTGGGGAATCGTAAGCGGTTTAATGCGGAGGGTATTGTTCCGGTAAATAGTACCGAAAAAGAAATCAGTCAGTTTATGGATAAACATCAATGGCAAACGCAAGATGTTATTCAATATGCATCATCGATTGCTGGATTATTTCACGACTTTGGCAAAGCTAACAACTTATTCCAAGCTAAACTTCAACCCAATACGAAAACAAATGTGTTTGAGCCTTACCGTCATGAGTGGGTGTCGATGAGGTTATTTCAGGGTTTTGTAGGTGATAAGAATGATATTCAGTGGTTAACTGAACTTAGTCAGATTGAAAATACGACAATATTTAATTGTTTTAAAGATGGTCACGATGGTGAGATCAATGAAAATCATCCGCTTAATAAACTGCCGCCCTTTGCTCAATTGGTCGCTTGGCTTATTCTCACTCACCATAAGTTACCAATCAATCCAAGCTGGAAAGATACCTCCTCACCTGGTCCTGCATTACTGAAAGTTGATGAATGGTTTACGACTAATTTTGAAGCAATTTGGAATTCCCATAATTGCAAAGACCAAGATCAACAGGCACTAATAGAACAAAATTGGATATTTACTAAGGGGTTGCCGATTGCAAGTGCACAATGGAGAGCCCGTGCCTGTGTACTTGCTTCGGAAACGAGAGCAAAATTGCCCTTGCAGCACCAAACAAAAACAAATTGGTTAAATCAGCAACTATTTACTACGCACCTTGCTCGACTATGCTTAATGTTGGCGGATCACTTTTATTCATCACAAAGTGTTACACCAGAATGGCAAAATTCAAATTATCAAGCCTATGCCAATACTGATCGACAAAGCGGGGCATTAAAACAAAAGCTGGATGAACATCTTATTGGTGTTGCCTATCATGCGCAAAAAATCGCTAAAGCACTATCTAAACTCAAAATTAGTCTTGCGTCGTTAGAAAGTAATACTTTTCTAAGCAGCAATGTCGGCAAAGAACAAAGAGCAAAATTTGGGTGGCAAGATGATGCCAAAAAAATTGCCCAATTATTGAGTCAAAAGACGGTTACTCAAGGTTTTTTTGGCATTAATATGGCATCGACAGGTAAAGGTAAAACTCTAGCAAATGCCAAAATTATGTACGCACTAGGCAGTGAAACTGGACGAATACGGTTCAGTGTCGCACTAGGGCTGAGGACACTTACCTTACAAACAGGCAAAGAATACCGAGAAAAATTGGAATTGACAGACGAACAACTAGCTATTGCCGTTGGAGGTGTTGCCGTTAAACAGCTATTTGAAAATGAACAAAAAAAACACGCTGATACAAAAGAACAAATGCAACAGCAGCCAGTAACAGGCAGTGAATCAGAAAATGAATTTATAGATGCAGAATTATATGTCGATTACAAAGGCAACCTGAAAGAACATAGCTTGAGTAAATGGACAAAGACAAATGAAAAACTTGAAAAACTGCTTATAGCACCAGTGTTTGTTTGCACTATAGATCACCTGATGCCAGCAACGGAAGGCACCAAAGGTGGCAAACAAATAGCCCCAATGTTGCGCTTGCTAACTTCGGATATTGTGCTTGATGAACCTGATGACTTTGGGTTAGAAGACTTGCCCGCACTCTGTAGATTGGTTCATTGGGCAGGTATGCTAGGGAGTCGCGTTTTACTTTCAACCGCAACCTTACCCCCGTCACTGGCTTATGCTTTATTTCAGGCTTATCAAGCCGGATGGGCGCACTTTGCTAAAGATAATAGTGCCAATTGGGATGGGAACATAATGTGTGCTTGGTTTGATGAATTTGGATCCCGCAGCGAGGAATACAACGCCTTCGATTCATTCAAAAAAGCGCATGATAACTTCGTTAACAAACGTATTATTAAGTTAAAATCCAAAACTGAACATCAGTGTAAAGGGGCTATTGTTGCAGTAGATAGACGTGATGACATATCTTTTGATATAAATTTGGCTCAAGTGATACACGCCAATATTATTAACCTACATCAGGTGCATCAGCAGAGTAATAATGGTCACACAATCTCTATCGGATTAGTGCGTATGGCTAATATCAATCCGCTGGTTGCCATAGCTAAAGCATTATTGATGATCGATACGCCTCCAGATACCGAGATTCATTATTGTATTTATCACAGTCGTTACCCGTTAGCCGTGCGATCTTATCTTGAAAACCAGCTAGATAAAGTGCTTAACAGGAAAGAACCTAATGCAATTTGGCTGCATGAAAGCATTCAAAAGGTAATAAAAAAAAGTGATAAAACGAATCATATATTTGTGGTACTTGCATCACCTGTTGCGGAAGTTGGACGGGATCACGATTATGACTGGGCGATTATTGAGCCTAGTTCCATGCGTTCTATTATTCAGATTGCAGGCAGAGTTCTGCGACATCGCGACAAAATACCAGAGCAACCTAATATTTTGTTGCTCAACAAAAACTACAAATTACTTGCCGCGAAGAGTCCACCCCCTTACTATGAACGACCAGGCTTTGAGTCAAAAAACCTTCTACTAGCCAAGCATGACTTGCTTGATATTCTAAATGCCGATCAATATCAACAAATTGATGCCATTCAACGCATCACCTTGCCCAATCAATTTATAACAAAAGACGGTGCTTATCTCAATTTAATAGAGCTAGAGCACAAGGCACTGGCACGGCAATTATTTTCAGGTGATAGCCCTGCAAATGTATGGTGGAAAAATAGCCCTTATTGGTGTGGTGAAGTGCAACGGCAGCAAAGGTTTCGCAACTCAAAAAAAGATGAGGCATATTTTCTTTGGCTTGCCGAAGAATACGCTAAGCCTTGCTGGAAATGGAAAAATGAGCAGTTATATCCCCCGAGATTTGGCGAAGGGCTTATAGACATAAAAAACATACCCAACAATGAAATTGAATTAGGGGTTGGTGTTCAATTCTGGTTTGACCTAAATACACGCACCATTTATTCAGAATTGGCCAATGACTTTAATATTGACTTGAAAGAAGTTAGTATGCGTTTTGGTGAGGTACGCATAACTGAGTACAACAGGGGTCAACAACAAGAGTATTGCTATCACCCTAGCCTAGGGATTTATCAAGAGAGAGGAAATTGAATATGACCGAAGAAAAAAGTGAGCTGGGTACTTGGGAAGAGGTGATTGTTGATTTTTTGACAGGAAAAAAAACAGTAGAAGAAGAAAAATATATAAAAGATGAGATTAAAAAAATTGCCGACTATTACCAACAGCAAAAATATTATAATCAGCCGTCTATAAAGGATTTATTTGATTCCAAAAAAAATAAAGATCAATTGACCATCGATTTCCTGAAAGAAAAACGCCAAAAAATATTCTTACTGGACGGAAAACCCGTCGATTTAGACTGCACTAAACTTGATGAAGATTATGTAAAAAAATGTACCAATCTTGATAGTAAATATGATGCGAACAGTTGGATTACTAAAGCCTCAAAGGATGCAGCTAGCGTCACTTTTGCGACGCATGTCGCAAAACTCACCCATTCAAAAATAGAAAGCCCATCACTTTATGATAGCGTTGCGACAGTAAAATCTAATATTCTAACAACATCAAGTTTAGCCAATAAGGTCGTAGATGGTGCTGTTTCCGGTAATCAATACGCCCCTGTTTTTCAATTTCTTGAACTAGCATTAAAAGGTAATAAGCTTGCCGCTGAATTTTCAAACAACAACAGTCAAGTGTTAAAACTCTTTGCACAAAATGATGAAGAGCTTACGCTCTGGAATGCTAACTTTAAAAAAGCGTTGTCGGGTGAAAAACTGAGTAGTAACTCCTTAGCAAAGCAGGTTTATTTTCCAGTAAAGCTAGGAAATATGGACAATCCTTATACACCTAATGTTTATCACTTATTGTGTCATATGAAGTCCTCATCATTAGCACATGCTATTTATCATAATTTATTTGATGAACAGCAAAAAGAATCGAAAGAATTACGCAAGAAATCCAGATACTCAGCAATCGAAGCGGTGTCATTTATCCACAGCGCAACCATAAGTGTTACGGCAAGTAACCATAGTAATGCTTCCCAACTTAATGCAAAAAGAGGAGGGAAGCTGCATCTTTTTTCTACACAACCACCCACTTGGCAAAGCCAATTAAAACATC
>Ga0214192_1000239_pt1 | contig 34720 bp, 55 predicted proteins | sample TroBogEpilimnion_44_FD_153030 | JGI IMG/M metagenome (GOLD analysis project Ga0214192, IMG submission 153030) | Freshwater microbial communities from Trout Bog Lake, WI - 29JUL2008 epilimnion | ecosystem: Environmental > Aquatic > Freshwater > Lake > Epilimnion/Euphotic zone | place: Trout Bog... | reverse complement strand
AGCCGAACGCGCGGCCGCACAGACACCACCGAAGCCCGATCCGGTGGAGGTGTTTTACGAGGCCGTAGACCGGCAACACCTATGCGACAACGTATTCCATCCATCTCATCGAAATTGTTTGAAAAATGTCCCGGCTTGCCACTGCCGCCGCTACATCGCGGAAGGCCTAGCCGCTGTCGAAGCCGCGCGAGGTGCGAAATGACCGATCTTACAACCATCATCACAGCCCTCGCCGCAAAATACGGCCCGGCTTCTGTCGACCTGGCTATGACGGCGATCCGAGTAAACGGCATTGCCAATCTAACCCAGGGCTTGATCTTCGGCGGTGTCACTGTCGCCCTGGGCTTTGTGATCCGTTGGTGCGAATCGCAGCTGCGCGAAGACGAAGATAACTTCCCCTTGTTCATACTTATGTTACTGTCAGGCTTAGTCTTCCTCGCAACTGCCATCTTCAGCCTCACCGAACTATTCGACGTGTGGAACTGGGCGGCGATCTTCTCGCCTGAAACCTACGCAGCGGCCAAGCTGATGCATTTGGGAGGTCGGTGATGGCCAAGTTCCGCAAGCTGGTGGCCGACTTGCGAGGTGATGTGATCGAGGCCCACGCCCGCGCCTCTAGCTGCTTGCGCTCTGCCGCCAGCATGCGAGCCTGCCTCTACGCCGATGGTGCGGTGTGCGAGTGCCGGATGAGCATGGAGGCCCGCTGGCCGGAACATATGAAAGACGCCGTTATCAACGGAGGCACCACGCCATGACCGACGCTGAAGGATGGAACATGACAGAATTTGTAACAGTGCGGCGCGATGCGTTGCGGCAATTTATATATGACGAATTGCGCGAGCAGGAATGGGGGGTTGATTCCGCCGAGAAAGAGGCCAAACGCCGCTTTGCAGCCATGATCGTTTCGCCGTGGCAGCCGATTGAGACCGCGCCGAGGGATGGGACAAAAATACTGGTTTTCCACCCTGACATGGGTGTGGAAATCACCGAATGGTATGAAATTACCCAAACAAACTATGTAGAACTCGAAGGCGGATTATATCGAAAAGAACGCGCGATTTTCTACGCAGGGTGGAACAACAACGGCCATCACGCAACCCACTGGCAACCCCTACCGGAGCCACCGAAATGACACCACGCGAAACAGTGATTGAGGCGATGGCAGACAAGATCGCACTGATCCCATCACAACTTCAAGCCGCGATGGTGATCTGCCACCTTGCCCTCGACGCTCTCCTAGCCACCCTGCCGGCCCTCGGTCTGAAGATCGTACCGATCGAGGCGGATGAGGCGATCGCCGAAGCCTGGGCAGGTGCGTCTATTGACACAGCCAGCGCTGGCCTGCCGGACAACGAGGTCAACATGTTACACGCGCAGTCGGACTGGTCGGCCATGCTCGCCGCAGCGCCCGATCTGCTTGGAACCGGCAAACAGGCACTGAAGGACAACACACCCAACCCGCTTAGGAATGAAATGGGAGTATAAAAATGAGCGTTACCGGAGATGCACTGTTTATAAGGCTGTGGAATGAAGGAGTTGCGGCTGCAAAAATAGCGGAAGTGTTTGGTATTTCGCTCAAGCATGTGCGTAGATTGCGTGATAGGCTTAAATGCAAGCCTCGCAAAAGTTTTGAAAAATCGCCCCACAACATCGGGAAGAAAGACCGCAAGAAAGTCACTCCTGAACAGCTTGCAGAAATGCGCAGGTCTATGACCTTGGATGCAATGGCCGCTGAGGTGAATATTTCACGCTCACGCATTCAGGACATTCTCAAAGAATACAGATCTAGCGTTCCAAAAAAACCGCCTACGAACAAACCAAGCGACGGGCAGATAAAACGGGATCATTTGGGGAAAGAGCCATTGGCAGCCAATATCCCCTATACGCTGGCAATCCTAGAGCAGGCCAAATACATTAACCTGGATTGACCGTGCCTGCTAACCAGAAACCACGATCAGAGTTTTATCGTCAGAAACAGAAATTGCCTCTCGAATAACCCGAGGCAAGATGATGCACCCGTGCGAAGCAGTGTGATCCATAGCCTGATTGTCGCCGTGAATAAGGAATCCATCACGCCCAAACGTGTCGGTACCTGCTTGCGGCGTCAATCTCATGGCAACCGGGCCACACTGCGGATGCAAAAATGCGTCGCCAATGTCGTAAGATCCAACCGGGATCGGGCCAGTGTCAGGCACTGATTGTTCCGCCGGATTGTCCAAACCGTCAGCAATGCCTGAATAACCCAACCCAACTACAGTGCCGTCATGCAGCATTTCACCCGTAGTCTGCCGGTATAGCCACGTCATTTAGCCACGCCTTTAATTTTCTCGTAAGTGCGCAAACCGCCCATGCCGAGCATCCCAAACATTAGCTGCCAAAGAGTGTCGTCTAGCTTAGGCGGACTGGCTAACGGAATATGTTGCAGTGCAGCAATCCAGATTGCCATGGGGACGACAACATATTGATAGCCTAGTGCCAAAGCGCAAATCCATCCAATGGCAGGACGCCATCCAGCCACAAAGACACTGCTATTTTCAGCCTCTGCGGCGTCTACAGTGTTTTGAGTAGCATCCCACTGCTGGAGAGAAGATCTAAGTGCATCCTCAGCGGCCTGCTTTTGGGCGGGATCCGGGATAAACTTGTTGATGATCTGTAGGCCAGCACCAATAGCGTCATCTATCCCGAATGCCATTATTTGCAATTCCACCGTTTAAGTGAAGCCTTAGCGCGTTCTGCCGGACCACTGGCTTTCTTCACAACACCCTTCATGCGAGCACAGAAAGAAGCCTTGCGGCCTGCATCTTGTTCCGTCTTAGGATGAGGCGCAGGGGCCTTCAGGTGACTGCCTGTAGCTTGGTTGTATTTCGCCCGACCTTTAGCCGTCAGCCCTGCACCCGACTTGGTAGGCAGTTTCTCTCCACGGGAAACAGAAAGGGATGGCATGATACCTCCTAAGCCGGGTCGATATCAGGCGGACCAGAAGCCGGAGGAGCAGCAGGCGGGATTTCCTCGCTGAACTCGGCAACTTGTTCAACCGTAGCAGCCGCAGAATCAACTACTGTTTCTACGTCTGTCACGACAGCCTCAGCAACCGCTTCAACCTCAGCGACAGCATCCTTTACTTCCGTTTCCGCGAAGGAAAGCATTTCGCTCCAAACCTTAACTACTTCAACCATTTTGACCTCCTATTAAGCCTGGGCTTCAGTCCAGCTTACGATCATCGACACGTTGGCCGACGAACCAGACTGGTTTTGAGCGGTGATGGTAATCAAGTCAGGGCCGTCAGGGTAAACGCCATTGGCCGTGGTAGGAACCGTATTGGTCAAACCGCCGCCAAGGATTGTGTTACCTAGATCTCGGATGAGAGTGAGATCTTCTTCCGTCAATGTGGAGTTGGCAGTGCCGCCCGCGTTGTTGGTGTAGAAAGAGAAGATAGTTTCACCGCTTGTCAGCGTCGTAGCGCCCGTATGCGCGCAATACTGCGACAGAGACGAGCCACCGACGTTGGTAAACGTGCCAGCCGAGTTTTGGCCGTTCAGCACCACGTTGATTTTGAACACGCCGGTAGACAACACGCGAATGGACTGAAGTTTCAACTGCATACGGTTGATGACTTCACGCGCCCCAAGAACGCCGATCAAACCAGTGTCAACTGAAGGCCCCACGCGAAGGCTGAAGATCGAGTTGGTAGCGCCAGAGGCAACCGCAACCGCCGTCGCACCAGTGCTTTGATTGAAACTGAACAACAAATCATTGTTGAAGCCACCGTCCATGACGATAGACGTGCCCCAATGCGACATGCTGCCACCAGCCGGGAAAATAGACGCATTAGTAGTTTGGTTGGCAAGCTCTACGGCGACAGGAGCCGTAGCCGAATATGTATATGCCGTAGCAGCACTGCCTCCCGTAGCGCCGCGCGTGCAGCCCGTAAACGTGGTGCCGGTCAACCCGGTATAAGTCACATACTCCACGACGCCCGTATTGCCAGACCCGACCAAACGGAAAGCCCCGCTATTCGGAAAACCGGCAGTGCTTGCAACGTTGATCGTGGTGTCGCCGGTGCCAACGCTAGACGTAATCGTGGTGATCGGTTGAATGCAATATGACTCGTAGTGCGCCGGCAAGTTGCCAGATCGCATCCACGCTTCAGTGTAGGTGTTGTTGTTCTGAACTTTGTGGCAGTAAATCATCTGCCCCAGATTGGTGCGCAAACCAAAGCGGATGAACCCCGCACCATACCAAGAGTAGTCAATATACCACATTTGCATCTTGGTCAGGTCAATGGTGTAGCCCGAGGGGCCAGTGCCATCACACTTGTCCAGGTTCCAAGACGATTGCGGAAAACGGGTTTCAATGGTCAACGACGCAACCACGTTCGATGAAGTGGCAGCACGATATTCCGGCACAATCTGAATCTGAGTGTTGCTGGAAATCGAATGTACACGGTAGCTTTGACCGCGAATGACAATATAGCTGCCAGGAACTAACTGCTGCGAGAACAGAGTATTCGTGCCGGTGACAACATTGGAACCGCTAGTAACCGCGATTGTGCCTGCAATCTGTTGAGTGCTTTGCCGACGAACCGCGTTTAGGGTTTGGCCGTCAAACTCAAAAAAGATCCCGTTCTGCTGGTCCATAATGCCAATGCGGTGCGCAGTGCCATACCAGCTATAAGAACTGACATAGATCGGGAACCCCGTAGCAGGAGAAACCGCCGGAGCGTTGTTGCAAGTATAGGTCAAGGAAGTCGGAGTAACCGTCACAACCTGCCAAATGCCGTTGTATTGCGACTGAACGCATCCGCTAACCTGGATATAAGATCCCGGCGTCATATTGTGGACGAACTTGGTGTTCACCGTGATCGTCGTGCCTGAAGCCGTCAGGCTATCAACGAACATGGCGTTCTTCATAATAGACCCAGTAGACATCTGAATCGCCTTGCCGGACTGATACCGGAAATAACGACGTGTCTGACGGATGATCTGAGCGCCAGGAGAGCCAACACCGGCAGAGAACTGAATGCCACCGTCGTAAGCGCGGTGAATCGAGAACCCGTTTGGAGTGCAATACAGAGTGCTTGTCGAACCGGCAGACGCCGTAATCGTGCCAGTGGGAGCGTTTGCAACGGTGAACGTGAACGTGTTGTTCGTCGGAACCGTGGCAACCTGAAACATGCCATTCGGCGGGTTCGTCGTGGACGTAGTGCCGACAACATAGATCAGGTTGCCTACAGACAAGCCGTGGCCGTAGTTGGTCGCAGCAGTAACAGTTGTGCCTGCGTTCGTGAACGCAAAACCCGCACTCGAAGACACCGGAATAGCAGCACCAGTGTAGAACGTGCCCGTATAGATGTAGGTTTTGGTGCTGTCGTAAATGCTGCCAGAAGTTGCATCTACCGTTACAGGAAGCTGGGTGTAGGTGAAGCTGCTACCGCTCGTTGTGGTTACAATGAACCAACCATTCGCCAGCACGTCAGTCGTGCCTTGCACATAGAGCGGAGTTCCAACCGCCGGGTTGGCAGTCGAAGTCACGGTAACAGTGCCGCTAGAGATCGACACGCCAGTGATCGTCAGCGGGCTGGTCGGGTTGTAAAACGCAGTGGGACGATTATTCGTCATATTGACGAAATCCCACTTAGTCGGCTGCAAACCATACTCGAAGTCCGTGTCGATCAACGACTGCGGCGTAGACGTGCGAATCTTGGCAACGGCGTCTAGCTGTTCTTCTTTAGGGATGATCTGGAGAACGTCGGGCATGGTTTGCTACCTCAGTAAACGGTTTTGCCGGGCTTGGTCGTGCGGCTGTTTTTAGTATCGTCAGCGCCTTTTCGCCAACTAAACATGGCGCGATAACCACCCGGAGGCATACCATCGCCCTGACAGAACTGGCTGCCCATACCATACTTGTCTTGCGGGATCTGCGCCCGCGAAGCCGTAGCAACGCGGAATACGTTACCCCTCAGGCGGTTGTTGCTGCTGTCTTTCACTTTTCTTTTCCTTGAACAAAGATGGAACGAATACAACGGTGCCAAAGAACGCCGCCATGATAATCCGTTCTTGCGTCGGGTCGTGCATCACCCAGCAAGCCAAAGCGAACGTCATGCAGAGAGACAGGATAGTAAGAACCCGGTCGCTGATGACTTGAAAGGCGATGCGAACAATCTGCAAAATAACGGCGTCCATAGGTGTCCCCTAAGTTAACTGTGGAAACACCATACATCGTTTATTCTTCCTCGTCACCGCCAAAGAAACCAGAACCAAAGTCGTCGTCACTCACCTTTTGTTTGATCTTTTCCAGATTCAAAGCACGGTCAAGCACACGAGTCTTGTCAATCAACGTGGCATTAGGATCGTTCATAACATCTTTCAGCAACTTGCTGATGGCAGATTCCAAGTCAGGATTGATGCCTTTAGCCTTTTTTGCCACGATGCACTCCTTTTGCTTTGCGAGCGGTGCTAAGAGCAGCCGCAATCGCTTGCTTTTGTGGATGGCCGGATTTCACCATTTCGCTAATATTTTTGCTGATGGTGGTTTTGCTCGAACCTTTTTTGAGCGGCATTAGTCTGTTCCTAGCAGTGAAGATGCAGCGCGGCGAGCAGCCCAGCCTCCAAGGGGGACGCCTACGGCAGAAGTCGCGGCTGTGCCAATAACAACGGTGCGGGCTTTGTTCCGCTTATCAATGGCCGTTTTCAGTTTTTCAACCAGCAACTCAGCTTGCGCGTGTTGATCGGGCGGCAATTCGCTTTTCAACGTGCCGACCAATTTTGCGGCCGCATCTTGTCGCGCCTTGGAACTAAGAGCACTATTTAATGTATTCAAATCTTCAGTCAGGCTTCCGCTACGCTTGGCTATGTCCTTCATGCTGCTGCTGATGGCGTCAACTTGCCTTTCCAGATCCCTGTATTCGCGTTCTGCCTTGTTTTGCAAACCTTTCAAACGAACGCCGCCAGCTTCATGTTCTTCCAGCCGCGCAGCATAATTGCCCAACTTTTTCCGCAAGCCGGGGACTGCATCCACAAAAGCATTGTTTGGGTTATCTAGCCAAGCGCGGGCTTCTTTCGCACCCAACCCTTTCAATTTATCAGTGGCATATTGCTCGGCAAGCTGGTTGACTTGTGTCTCGCCCATAAGGCGTTGAGCAAATTTCACCGAATCCCTGTCTCGAAACACATGCTGGCCCAACTGGCCTTCAGGGGTTTGATACACGCCGCCTTCAGAAGAATACGGGATCTCTTGTTTGCCGGTTAACTTCTCGCCAAATTTAGTTTTCCAAGCATTGTAAGCTCGGGAAGCCTCGGCATAATCGCCGCGAGCATAGTTTTCTTCCCCAACCCAACGCTTCATGGCCGCTTCTAGGCGGTCAGCAACGCCCTTGATTTCTCGCTTTTGCGTTCCTGTAAAACCTTCAATCGCTTTCTTTTCCTGCAAATCGCGCAAATGACGCAATTCGCGGTCAACCAAACCAAAATCGACTTGCCGACCCGCTTGGGTGCCAGGCAAAACACCGGCTGCTTCCAACTGAGAAGCCAGTTCAGGGTCAATATTAGACGGGGCTTCTTTGGATTGAGGATACAACGCTTCCTTCAACCGCTTGGCAGTTGCGGCTTCGTCCGCGCTGACATTCTTGAGTTCGCCAGAACCGCCTTGAATAAGCGTATCCAATTCGGATTCTAGAGCCTTGCCTTCCGGCGACAAACCAAACGGTTGAATGGATTGCTTGTTGTTGGCTACTTCAAGGTAACGCCGGAATGGCTTGCCGCCTTCTTCGGCCTGCACTTTTTCTGCTGCCTCAAAGCTGCGTTCAGCCAACGGACGCAACTGCCCCTCAACATGCTTATTAACAGCAATTTGTTCGCCGGTTGTGGGATTAGGCAAGCCCGCTATTTTGCGAGCCTGCTCTTGTGCCACAATGTCTTCAGGGTAGGTTGCATCCAAAACCTTTGCTGTAGCTTCTTTGCGATCCAAAGAATCCCGCATGTGTTGAGCCAATCGTTTGTCTTCAGCCGACAAACTTTTGATCTTGCCGTCAGCCAGATCTTTTGCTTTTTGCACGAGATCAAGTTCAGCTTGAGTGGCTTTGCGACCAAGTGCTGTAGACAAGTAATTGTTAACCGCATTGACGCCAGAACCGACTAATGGAATGGCAATTCCCAAAGTGGCTCCAAGGCCCCCGCCAATTAAAGCGTCTATGCCTTTCCCCTTCAAACGCTTTGTATAATCTTTTTCAGTGCTAGGAGATAAAGCGCCAGACAAAACGCCATATCCGCCGCCAATACCCATCCCCTTCAGAACGCTGGAACCCAAGGTTGCGATTTCAGGTACGGCAGCAGGGGCTTTGAATAAAGCGGAAGCAACGCCACCGGCAAGCATTGGAATTGCTTGTGTGCCATAATAACCTATGCGAGCAGCCGCTGGATCTGCGTTAACTGCCTCTTTCCAAGCGGCACTTGCTTGGCTCGAAAGATCAGGCCCCAAAGTGCCGCCGTATTCATTCGGCAAAAGGCCGGTAACGCCACCAGCCAACCCTAGCCCATAGGATTTTGCGCCTTTGACGGCGGCCTCAGATGCTTTTGGCGATAATGCCATGCCCATATACGCCGCATAGTCCGTATTCGGGTCATAGCCATTATCGGCGGGCGCAGAAGCTTTGGCAGGTGTATTTGACGCAGACGTTTCAGCGAGAAACGCTTTTGGATCAAAGCCAGATGAATCCGAAGACGTTTGAGCAAGAAACGCTTTGGGGTCAAAAGCCATTAACCGCCTCCAAGTATTCTGTTAGCTGCTTTACGCACTGCGTCCGCATCCCGGTCATTGGGGTGCGCATTTGCCCATGCCAAAGCTTCTTCAGCGTTTTTCCGTTGTTCAGGAGTTATTGAAGGCGTTTGGTTTCCGGACGCAGCAGGCTTGGCTGCGGAAGGAGCGCCGGACGCTTGCTGCGGGGTTGTCCCCGGCAAAGAAATATGCGGCAAAGCCTTGTAAACTTTGTCAAACTGATCTTGGGTCAAATTGGTTGATTGAGCCAACTGAGTTGCGCGCCGCATCATAATATCGACGAACGCTTCTTTGGTCAGGTTTTGGGGGTCCAACAACGGAGTGAGCGTTTTCATCACGGCAACAGGAAGCAAAGAACCGCCACGGGCTGCGCGTTCAGATTCCAAAATTGTAAAAATAGCATCTTTGTAAAACACAACATTTTTGTCGTTGGCAGACAAATTTGCTTCTTTGGCAGCCGCATCAATATTGCGGGAAATTTGTGTTTGAGCATCACTTGCATTGATAAACGAATCGTTAGACCCGAGCACCACGTTGCGTTTCCACCAAGATTCAACGCCTGTAGAAACTTTGTTCAATTCGCCAAAGAGAATTTCAGGACTTTTAGCGCGTTCTATCAATGCAAGCGTATCTTGTGCTGATCGAACTGCACCGACAATTTTTGTGGCTAAATTTTCCGGCACGCGTACACCGGCGTTAGCAAGAGAGAGGGAATTGGGACCTTCTCCAGGCGCAGGTTTAGGACGATAGCCCTCAAGCGGTTGGTAAAAGACATTTCCATCCGGTCCAACCGCAGCTTTGATAAAAGCCGGAGTGCCATCAGGCAACGTAACTTGTATCGGTGCTTGAGCGGCAACTTGATCTCGATGCCGAATACGCTCCAAATTAACCGAGTTGGCGTATTGCGCACCCAACCGTTCACGATCTTGCAAAAGGCTCGTAATGCCTTGCAGCCCTTTGGCACGGGCAGTGTGCAACATAATTTGATCGTCATGCTTCAACGCTTCAGCCTGAACGCCTTGAATAGCCGCATCCAAGTTGCCCTTGGCGCTAGTCAAAGCTAGTTCATAGTCTGTTTTACGCTTAGCAAGTTCCGCGTTGAACCGTTGAGTTGCTGCTTGGAAGTTGCTGTATTCACGGTCATAGAGGTCTTTGCGACCTTGTTGATAGCCTTGCATCATGCCGGTCATAGCCGACATAGCGTCCATGCCGCTGCTTTTGCCTTTGCCACCGATCATAGTGCCAAGAACGCCCAACATACCAAACAGGCCGGAGAGTTCGGTTGCTGTTTCTTTAGTCGGGATAAACTCTGGCGTAGGGCCAAGTTCCTTAATGGGAGCAGTCGCCTGTTGCAACGCACCAGCATATTGCCTTTGAGCGCCAGCGGTGCCTTGCGCAATCTCTTGTGCTTTCGCGGCTTGTTCTCGTCCTACGGCAATATCTTCTGCCATACCGGCCTGAATGCCGCCCATAGCACTTGTCGGAATTGGCAAAGTATTCATGCTTGCCACCCCGCCAATCCCAGTCGAAGTGAGAGTGTCGCTCATTATTGAGTCCTCGCCGGAGTTGCAGTCGATGCCATAGAAGGCACCAACATACGAGCCAGAGTCGAGTAATAATTGGAGGTCATAGTTTGCAACTGCTGGTTGGCCTGCAACCCGGCTTGAATGCCCTGAGCGACATAGGCATCACCAACCCGAGCCGTGCTCATGCCCAACGTCATTTGGTTGTCCAACAGCGTGTTGTAAATGTTTCCAAGCTGAGTTGCAGCCTGTTGTGCGCCCACACCACCCTTATTGGAAACTTGTTGGTTGATCTGCGCCTGGGCGGCCTGATACGCCTGTTGCGATTGCGGGGTGAGTTCACCGCGTTGTGCAGCGCTTATCATCGACTGCCCTTGTTGCTGGAAAGGTGCGGCCAAAGCAGCATACTGCGCTTGCGTCTGGTTTGCCTGTCTGCGAGCGGCTGCTTGCTGGCTCAATCCCAACCCAAGACCGCCTGCACCAAGCCCCAACTTAAGCAAATTGGAAGGATCTTGCAGTGCATTCAAAGCCGAGGTTTGCGTTCTGCTCAACCAGCTGGGCGGCGGACCTTTTTCAACAGTCTGATTCTGTTGTTGATCGGGCGACACCGCTGCGGTCTGATCTGCACCGGCAAACGTCGGGGCAAACGCCCCTGTTGTCGGCGCAGTCGTCGGAATATTTACTTGCGGATTTACGGCACCATAAGCTGTGCCATAATCGGTTGTAGACGGCTGCATCTGGCCGGTCTGACCAAAACCCGAAAATTCTTGGGGCGGGGAAACAGATTCCGGAGCCGCTACTGGCGTAGTTTCTGTAGCCGTTGGCGGAGGAGTAACTGGTTCAAGCTGTGCAGGAGGCGTATAAAATTCATCCACGCCTTCCATCGCAAATTCAAGCAACCCAGTCTCGGGGTTGATCTTCCCAGAACCACCGTGTGCTTTCAACAACGCAGCTTCTCTGGGCGAAATGTGAGCAAGGATAGTATCACCCTTGCGGCCGCGCGAACGAAGGATCTGAGCAAGACCTTTCAGGTCCAAATCAGACATTGCATCGGTCTTTAACGCCTTCGCGAGACTTGCCATGACTAAGTTCCAGACCCATCAGTTTGCCGCAAAGAAGCAGCGTTCCACACATTGCGATTAGACGAACCAGTATCAGACGAACCAAAGTAAGTTCCGCCCGGTTGATACGACAAATCAGGCGATAAACTCAAACCCTGAGCAAGAGCAGCAGTTGAAGGAGAAGGAATGATCCCCGCTCCCGTAGAAGAAACGCCACCACCACTTGGGAATGCAGCACCTAGAGCCAAATTACTTGCCAAACCACCAGCAATTTGACCGCCAATAGATGACGTAGGCTCGTTTGAAAAGGCTGAATACAAGCTAGAGCCAATTCCGCTGGCCGCACCGCCCAAAGCACCGCGTTCAGCCGCAGTGCCAATGTTCTGACCAGTAGCAGCAGCACCAGCAGCACCAGATACGCCGCCTACAATGCCCTTACTCAAGCCGCTGCTAAGCGCATCTGAAGTCGTGTATCCCAGTGAAGTCCCCAAAGTGGGAGATACGGTAGATCCGACAAGGTTTTGAACGGTTGGGCTAATAGCACTGCCCACACCACCGCTAATTGCGCCACCAAGCGCACCTTGCCCGATATCACCGCCCTGAACAGCAGCAGATGCAGCACCAGTTGCGGAGCCTACAATGGCTCCTGAAGCGGCGTTAGCAACGGTCGTGATGGCAGACAACGAGCCAGCCGCATCAGCGGCAGCAGCAGCCGTAGGCGCGCTTATAGCGGCAGCAGCGGCAGCCTCACCGCCAAGCGCACTCGCAATAGCCGGAGCAATCAAAGGAGCGGCAACCAATCCGATGCCAGCCGACACAACCGCCAACACAATAGGAGCGATCGTCTTGTTGTGGCTGATTAAACTACTGAGCCAAGACATTAGAGAGCAACCTCCAAAACATAGCCGCCCGGTTGAGTCGATTGGCGTATGTTCACGGGGTATTTCTTGGACAACTGCTTAACCGCCATAGCTGCCTGCGGATCTTCAGTTGTTGAAGTAACTCGGTTAATGCCCATGCTCTTGAACGTGTTCAAAGCAGTCACAAACCGCTGCGCAATCTGGTTGGCATCTTCCGTAGATATGACATGCACATCAACCGTGCCTTTAGGCAGAATTTTTTGATCTGGCGTGTAGCCCACCGCAAGAAGCAATGTGTTGCCAATTTGCACCAGTCTTGCTTTTCCAGACTTAGCCAACTGGTTAAGGTTGAGGATAAACTGATTAACGGTCTTTTCGTCAGCACCCGTTGTTTGCATATACTGCTTGATAATGCTGGCAGGGCCAGTTTCTGACGGCAGCGTTTTGCCGCGCTGGCGTGCAATAGCCCCCATTACGCTTTTGTTAGGGGCGTCTATCTTAGACTGTGCTTCCGCTACTCGTGCCATTAAGAAAGCCCTAACACCGCCGCTATTTGTTGGTGAATCAGCAAATGCTCAGAGAGCCAATCGTAAAAAGAACCCTCGTTGTTGAAGTTCACATCCAACATATTAAACGGATTGCTGAGACCAGTCAGCCCCGCGAACGATTGATGTTCTACCTGATGAGCCTGTAGCCAGTCATCAAGATTATCAGTATCCGCATCCATGAGCGGATATACAGGCACGGAAATGCCCTGAAGGAAAAACGTATCCCTGAACAGGTTGTGCTGAAGCCCGTTCTCGAACAGAAAGCTCTTTAAGCTATCCGTATTGCCAAACTCCACCGCGCTGAGTTGATCGAAATCCATTTGTTCTCATTTGTCCGCTTTGCGGTCTAGCTTGTCGAATATCTGCTTTAGAATATCCTTCACCTCAAGAATATCCTGACGATACTCGTTTTTGGTCACATACTTGGTATGGAGATCCTTCTCCAAGTCCTTCAAGTCTTTTTCCAGACTGCGAATTGCGTCCCATACAACCTTTAACAACCAGCCGAGGATTGCACCCAAACCAGCCGCCAAAATGTTGATGAGATTTTGATCCATTTATACCGCCTGTGTTGTACGACGCTTGATCGGCAATAATGTTGTCATACTTGACCACCAGCAGTAGCAACACCACTACCACTGCCATAACCACCGCCACCACCGCCGCCCCAAGATGCGAAATGCCCCGGCGTCATATTGCCGCTCTGTTGGATATAAATCGGGCTAGACATGAGGCTGTTATCCTTGGGATTTAAGTCTGGACGCTATTGTAGGGAACGACGCTTGACCCGGTTGCCCCAATGCGAGAGAAATTGTTGCCGATTGTCCCCGACCACCCGGTTTGCCCTGCCGTCGTATAAAGCGCCAGATCAATCATGTTGCCCGCTCCGAGCGTAGCTAAGACCGCCTGAATCCCTATGTTGACTTCGCACTTCGCGGAAATCTGGCAACCATTCAAACCCGTCGATAGAACTAAACCGTTAGCACCGTTATTGTTAACAATCAGCCCGCTTATCTGAGCATCATTGGCGGCAAGGGACACTCCGCATCCAGTATTATACTCGATACGGCCCGCCGCCAAGATAGCGCCATTAGCCGATGAGGTAACTGTTATCCCATTCCCGGTATTATTGTTGGAATGTATAGCGGATAGAGTGTTAGAATTGCCTGCGTCGTTCACTCCGTCGCCAGTGTTATACTCGGAGTTTACCGACGCAAGAATACACCCAGTAGAGCCAGAGACAAAAGCCACCCCGTGACCGCCGTTATTATAGGTGTGAATCCCAGTGACGGTAACTTTACTTCCGGTGACGTGCAACCCGTCTTGGGTATTGATCCAAGAGGCTACGCCGCCAAGTTTTCCGTCCCCATTAGCGTAGAATATCCCGTGGCCGGTGTTGTTGAAGGTTTGCACTTCGGAAGCTGCAAGGCTGCCATTCGGGGAGGTAACGTAGATACCGTGGCTGGCATTGCTCTCGGATTGGATTTCAGTCCCGACAATGGCGCAATCGATTTGCAGTCCGACCGCTCCATTTGAGTAGGCGTGGAACATCGTTAGCACGGTTGCGTCGGCGGTGTAATTGGCGCTCTTGCTAAACCAAGCGCCGTAACTTCCATTGGAGAAAGCCAGCATTCCGTTAATCTGAGTGTCGTGCGGGCCGTTGAAGACTAGCCCATTCCGGGCACACCCAAACACTTTTAGAAAGTTTATGCGGGCTTCCATCTGGTCGCCCGAAGGGGAGGCAGTGGTGGCCGACGCGGTTCCCCATTCGCTATACATACCATCTTCAAAGGCGTTATAGATTTCGACATTCCGCAAGGTATAGTCATAGCCGTAAATCACCAAGCAGTCCCCGCCGCTAGAGCGCGCGGACTTATTACCGTTTATGCCCAGGTCATATAACGCGAACTTGTAAACCCCTAGCGACGAGTTGGTCCCGGTGAGGGAATAAAAGTTGTTCGTCACAATCATATCAGTGGTCAAAGAAGCGTCCGCTTGGATGACGGTAGTCTTCAACCCTGACCCTTGCCAAGTGATGTTGTTGTAAAGCACCACCAAGGATTTGATATTGTATACCCCCGGAGGGAAATACAGAACTCCCCCGCCTTGAAGGTTGAGCGCGGCTTGCGCGGCGTTGATCGCTGCACTGTCGTCGCCGGTCCCTGTTCCGAGTGCGCCAAAATCGGATTTCACATTATACGCTTGTGAAAACCGATCTCCGAATGCGGTGGAAGTGGTGGCCCCGGTGGCGGTGACAGGTATGAGTGAAGTGTTAGCAACGCCGGTGCCGCCGTTGGCTGCGGTCAGGGGGGTGGAAAGGGTCAGCGCACCCGTTATGACGGGCGTTGAAAGCGTGACTGAACCATTCCCGATGCCGTTCACGGCCGTGTAGATAGTCGAAAAGTTGGTATCTAGGTTTGGCAGGGAATTTTGCGTCGTTGTGTTGCCAAACGTGTATGGAACGCTTACCGGAAGTGTCATTAGAACCTCGCCCTTAGCTCATGCTCTGTCTCAAGCGTGTTTATCACAAACCCGCCGTAAGTAGAGGTTATGGTTAACCCGATATATTTGCCCCACTGTTGGGCATCGCTTTTGTAGAGGTAATAACCGTTGGTAAAGTCCCATGGGATAATGGATGAGACGTTGTTGACCCACGGTATAAAAGCGCCAGATGAATTAAACCAAGGCACTTGGTTCGTTAGCGTGTAAATCGGACTTGAGTTAACTTGACTGTCAACGGTGACGTTTAACACGCCGCTATTGGTCAAAGTGGCTTCAATGCCAAATTTCAGGGCTTGTTTGTCTCGGATAATATCGCCCATAGTCCATAGCGCGCTTTGCACGTTGGACGATATAGAGGCTGTGCTGCTTTGGTATAGCTTAACCAGTGATGTACCGTCAGTGCCGTAGATCGAAGGCACCCCACCAACCGGAACGCCGTTAATATATTTGATAGTGCCTTGGCTAGTCAGGAACCATTTTTTGTCAAAAAACACTGCTTGAAGCGGGCGCGTTCCTTGCGCAGGATCTTGGTAGTAAAAATTAAACGCAGCGCAAAGAATGCCGTTCAGCAGCACCTGACCGCCACTTACAGGCTGCGAAAAATCAATGAGCGGAAATATGCCATCCAAAGCGTCAGACAACTTCGTTGTCGTAGAACCCACCAACGCATAAACGCCGTAGTCATTCATAAACAAAACGCTGCGGAAGTATGGGAACAAACTGTAGACGCGTTTAGTGCCAACAGACGCACTGACGTTGGTGTTGGTGAAGATCGTTGTGCCGTTGCTCTGAACGCGAACGTCAGAAAACACGTTGATGCTGTCGTCACCAAAAATGTAGAGGAAGTTGTTGGCCGAAAGTAGGCCCTGAATGTTGCCGTGCAGCGTTTCGTCGGTCAGCGTGACAGAACCCGCAGAAACGGTCACAAAGTCGCTGTAAGAGCCTGCGGCGGAGTAATACACCGTGCGCCCTTGAGCCACCCACACGCGCCCCGAGAACGTCGCCACGTCTATGTTTGGGCTAGTGCTGGCAACCGCCGTAGCAATGGCTCCTGAACCCGTAGAATCGGTAATAGAGACAGACGGGTTGGACGTGTAACCGTTGCCCAAGTTAGTCATCACAATCTGCGTGATAACATTGGCGACAACAACCGCTTTGGCAGCCGCATTTGCGCCACCACCACCGGAAATAGTGACCGTGGGAGTGGCGCTATAACCTGTGCCACCGCTTTGAAGGTTTACAACAACAGTGCCGGTCGCAAAGCTAATGTAACTAGCAACCGCAGTTGCGCTTGATCCACCACCACCGCTCAAAGTCACTGTTACCGGCCCTGTGTAGCCAGAACCGGCGTTAGTCAAAGTGATGGAAGATACCGCAGTGCCGGTAAGCGATACCTGGGCCGTAGCTTGAACGCCGTTTGCGTCATTCGGCGCGCTAATAGATACAGACGGTGCGCTAGTATAGCCGGTTCCAGGGTTGGTAATTGCGATCGTGCCAACGGAGCCAATGGCGACTACGTTATTACCATTCCAACTATACAACCCGTTTGCCGGGTCAAGAATCAACAAACGCTCATTTTTCCATTGAGCCGAGCGCAATCCCGATCCACTAAACTTACCCGCAGATGCAATAGTGCCTTTAGTCGCCGTTTGGATATTAAAATCCTCAGCTGCGCCGTTGCTCTGGAATGAAAGCAAGTAGTCAGACAAATTGATATTAGACGACGTAAAATAAGTTGTCGCCGTGGTCCAGGTAACTACATTGCCGCCGCTGTTTGTGACTGAGATCTGAGCCGGGACAATCTTAAGATTGCCTGAACCAATAGGCATCGCATTCTCAAGCCACGAAAATTCGTTCTCAGGAATTGCCGTGCGATTGGCGTGAGTATTGATACCCCTAAAGTCTTTGATAACCAGATACTGTTTGCGCTGCTCTGCCGACGCCATAGGTTAATACCCTGAGCTATACGGATTAGGCAGCCTGCGCGTAAATGTGCCAGCAAGCACGTTCTGCACTTTTTTGATGTATTCGTTCTTGAAGATCTCGGACTCGCCGTAAGACTGCTCTTTGTATTTGGCAGTATGGCAAGCGTAGTAAGCCACTGGAGAAGTCCAAGGATCGGGAATAGGGTCTACGTCCGACAAGTTTACGAGCGGCACTGGCTCAATAACCGTGTCGATTTCCATTGCATAAACTTGGTCAGGCACCGGACCAAGGTAAAAGGTCTGAGTGCCATACATGGTGAACGCGATTGGGCGTCCAATGTAGTTCTGCCAATAGCGAAGCTGCGCGTTGAAATCACTCCACGCCAGATAGCGCAGCGGAACGCGGCTGTTCCCCCAGTAGAGGTTAATATTTATGATATCCATCGTCTGCGCGCCTTGAGGCATAGATGCAAACGTGTAAGTTTCTTGGTTAGTAACCGTATTCAACATTTGGATGGTGCGCAGGCAGCCAGTGTCGCGCACAAGGCGATTTCTCGCCTCATTGATGTAATCAGTTAACTCACCGGTCGAGTAGAAGTTGGCGTTAGCGTCGTGCAGAAGCCTCTGGCACTGCGTAATGTAGTTTTGAAGCGTCGTGGACATGCGCCCTCCTCATTATCGAGTGGCGTGAAGCGTCTTTACTCCCCCAACAACCCCGTGACGGGCTGAAGGGGGAGCATTGACCGTCGCCGGGGACAACGAACGACGATTCTGAGGCGCATCCTCACTGATTTGAATTTCAGCAAGGCGCACCAATCCCTGCGGAACGTCATTTGACGTTTTAACCCAGCCCAAACGGGTCAAAAACGGCGCTTTATCTTCAATCTGATAGCCAAAAGTAGCGCGGGCCACTTCTACAGGAACTTCAACAGAGGTCTGAGGCGGAAATTTAAAAATTTCCCCGTCCCAAGAACCCTGCAAGAAGTCAGAACCCGTATTAGTGACCCACACTTTGTCCATCAGAAACTTACCACGTCGCCCCAAACGCTAATGTTCACCGAGGTATTGGCGACAGCAACGCCAACCTTAACGAACAAAGCATTTGCAGTGTAGGCAGTAGTGGCCGCACCGGAGGCAAGCGTCAGGTCTTGCCAAGTATTGGCAGCAGTGACGTTACCTAGCGTCTGCCCAGCAGCCGTCGTCACCGCGTTTGACGTGTTACCGTCGTTGCTGGTGAGGATGGTCACATTGGCAGTAGCCAAAGACGGAACTGTGCCGCCCGCGTTGTTGGCAGGGTTTGTCACCGTAATGCGACGGATGATGTAAGAGCCAGTGCTACCAACGCCGCCCGAAAGAATCGGGAGGGTCGCAACCGCATTGCCAGTGCTTGCCAACGAAGTCGCTGGCGAGAAAGACACACGAAAAGACCCAAAAGCGTCTTGGTAAAACTGACCTACGGAATCAGGATTAGCCATCGGTCACTCCTTTAGGAAGTGAAGGTTCCAGAAGCCGCCTGACCGCCATTCACCGTCAACAACGTGACCGTCTGAGTGCCGGTGACGGCGTTCGCGCGGACGTTGAAACCGTCAGAGAACAGAACGCCGCCAGTGTTGTTAGCAAGGAGCGTGCTCCAGCTATTCGCACTACCAGTGTAGTTGTTCACCTCAATGGTGACGTTAGCAGACGGAAGCATGAGATACATGCCAGCCGGGACAAACTGCGAGTTAAGCATCGCAGTCGAGTTGCCCGCGCCAACATTCGCCACCGATACCGGCTGAAAATACGCGGCCGCCGAGTTGGCGCTGACGTTGTTGACGAGGATCTTGTTAAGAGCGAGTGCCATTGACTAACTCCTTAAATCGAAAGGCTGTTGTAGCCGGTGACTTTGGTCATAGAACGCGGCTTGGTGTTAACCAATTCCGCAATCATCAGAACCGCACCGACATAACCAATTTGCCAATTCGGCAAAGTGGACTCAAAACCCGTAAACACAAACGAACCCTGCTCATGGATATAGAGCGACAAATAGTTCGTGTTCAGGAAGTAAACCGTGCCTTCAGGGCAATACGGGTCCGGGTAAACCGGAACGCCGGCAACCATCAGAGCGCGGAACGCAGCCTGCGGGCCATTGGCATCAGTGTCAAAGCCGTGACCCGGCGTAATGACATACTGCTCCTGACCAACATAGTCCTGCGCCAGAAGTGTCCAAGTGCCAAAGCCGCAAACCGCAAAGGTCGGAACTTCAGCGCCATTCTTCACGGTGCCGGAAATGTATTGCAAGATGTTCTGACGAGTCGGGTTCACCGAACCAGCCGCATACACCTTCGAGCGCCACCAAGTGTTCTGAGTGGTCGAGCGAGTGATGTTGCCGTAAGTCGCAGTGCCAGTGCCATCATCAACCGCAGCTGGCAACCCAATAAACTGCTGCGTGTTGGTCGTGTTGTTGTAAAGCGCCGTCGCCATCGCATCCATCATCACGTTGGTCGCATCGTTCATGCGAGCCTCAATGAGCGGAATAACAGCATGATCCTGCTGAACCGCACCTTCCATGCCCAGGAACGGCACGGGAGCGATCATCAACTTTAGGTTAAATTCAGCGTCGAACGCGCCTTGCTGGACGCTCGGCTGGCTGAACGAACCGCTGTAGTCAGACCATTGCGCGTTGACAAACTGCGAACCCTGCACCGGCACGGTAACAGAAGACACACCGCCAGAAGCAACCTGACTGTTTGAAATCAACGCCGCAAGAAGCGGAGTCGAGTTGTAGATTTGAACAACCAGCTTGGGAATAAACGCACGCCGCGTGACATAAGTCAGCTCGGTATACTGCGTTGATCCCGTCGCCGGAAGAATGCCACCACCAATAGGCATGGTTTATCTCCGAAAAAAATTAAGTCCCCTACAAAACGTCAAATGCCAATGGGTCGCGTGGGTTTGCGCAACTCATTAAAAGCCTTTGCCGCTTCATTCCTTGCAGCCATCTGCGGGTTTTTCCAGAACGCCGAAAGCGTAGTCTTGGCAGTGTCGTCCATCACGTTCCGGTTATAGGAAGTGGGAGTCGGCGCGGCCTGTTCACGCATCCAGCGATGGTAATCCGCTGCGGTTTCGTGAGAAGTAATACCCTTCTCCAACATGATCTTCTCCACTTCCTCGATCTCGCTTTCGCTGTTCACCATGCCTTTTTTCATAAGATTGGTGCGGCGACGCTCAAGATCTTCAAGAGCCTCTTTTTCCTGAAGCCTAGCTTCAAGCTGACGAACACGGGCGTCTGAAGCGTCAATCGCACTCGTGGTGCGATCTTCAATGTCGATTTCCGGGATCGTCATGTCAGGCTTGGCTTTTTTGGTCAGACGCAAAAAGTCTTTGCGAGTGGCCGGATTTTCAGCAAGCTGACGCGCCAAAGCCGCGAGCTCATCGCGGGCTTCCGGCGAAAGATCTTCGAGAGAAGGCATGTCTGTCCCCTAACCTATTCAGATGACTTTATGCCCGTCGCCGGGCTTCTTGATCGACAGGTTGTTCTTCGGTCCAGTCTTGGACGCAGAAGAAAGCCCACCAAGATGCGCGTAGCGCGGCGGGTTGTAGATTGGACCATGCATCTGCTGGTCGCTAGTCGGGCGGCGGATGACACCAGCGCCCCTCGGCTTGAAAAGTTCCATGATCTTATCCTTGCATGGGCGGAGCGCCGCCACCGGGCGGCATTGGAGGCATACCACCGGGCATACCACCGGGCGGCATGGGCGGAGGAGCGCCAGGAGGCGCACCGGGCATCGGCGGAGAAGCCGCCATAGCCCTAGCTTCAGGACTGCCACCGCCTGCATTTGGCAGGGTTTGCAGCATCTGAAGAATCTCAGCATTCTTGAGGCTGTTAGTCTTGGCGGTGCGCGGACCCATCATGCCCGTCAGGCTCTTAAGAGCCGACATGACTTTTTGCCCTTCATCGCTTTCAGCACCAAGACCCGGCAGCGATTGCTCAAGAAGATCCATCGCCAAACCAATATTGATTCGAGCCGATTCCTGCGTTCCAAGACGAGGTTCAGGATTTGACATAGGAGCCGCAGACGGCGGTTGAGGAGCATTGGGGTCAGACCCAATAGCAGCGCCCGGCGCAGATTGCTGCGCTTGCATCAACTCCATCATCTTAGAAGTCGAATCAGACACCTTACGCTCCAGTTAATAATAGATCCGCGTTAGCAGATTTTGGCATAATAAAACAAGGGGGAATATATTTGAGGTCCGTCCCCCTCAGCGGACATCGGAGACTAACAACGGGCTAAACCCGTCTGTTAGTTACTTCCGGCGGTGCTTGCGGCCCTTAGCCATAATAAATCCTCCTTTCATAATTTGAGTTGCGTCCCCTGGGCCACCGTCATTTAGCGAGCGCGACGGCGAGCACGTTTCATGGCGCGATACATCAAATCACCCCCCTTCATTCACGATCCAAGCGGCGCGTATTAGCGCGCGGCGCGGACGTGCGAATAGAGGATACGCGATATTCAATGCCTGCGCCATCTCTACCTGCATTCAACTGGGAAGTTTGAATTCTTGGCTGATCGCCACGAGGAGTTTCATCAGCCATTACTTCACCTGTTTTAATTTTGCGCCACCGCCTTCATGGTGCGGTTGCGCGGCTGCTTTTGCCTCGTTCTTTTTCAGCTTGTCTTTCAACAACTGCTTCATTGGAGGCTCCAGAAGATCCAGCAAGCTCTCTTTGTCGATCGCGCCTGCCTTGAACAGATTAAACGCCAAAGTGCGCAAATCTTCCATGAAAATTGGACTATTGGAATGCGCGTCAACCTTGACGACAAAATCCTTAGTAAACTGCTCCGCGATAAAATCCATGCCATTTGCATCGCGGAAAGACGTGTCGTCGTCCATCTGCATCAGCCGCAGATAGAGTGTCGCCATTTTCTCAAGCGCATCCTCAACGATAAGAGCGCGCTTCTTCGCACGGGAAGACCCAAGCCGCGCCAACTGCGAAGCGTGACCAGAAGAACGAACTCCAGACTCGCCATGACCGGAGAGAATGCTGCTGATACCAGAGGCTTCAGCAAACATTGCGTCAATCTCGCCAATTTCCTTGTAAAGGTCCTGCGGGATTTCAGGCGCAAGTTTCTCAACCTTTGAATTGGGCATGTCGGTCGCCAACAACCCGCCAGCACGGTTAAGAGCAAAGTTCTTTTCATCCAAAATGCCAGTAAAGCCCATCAAAGCTGTCGGAGGGTTTACTTGCTTGGACAACAGATCAAGTATCTCACTCATCCGCTTGTTGCGCATTTCTTGCAGATAAATGAGGCGAGAAACTTCAGACTGCCCCCAATAGTAGTCAAACTGGGGGTTGGGATTCAAATGCACAAACGGCAACTCTCCTTTCAAGAAAATTGCCTTGTTTGAATCCTCGTTCCACAACGGGCGGTCATAAATTACAACGCCGGGGTCGGCAATCGTGACAATCTGATAGTCTTGCGTTTCGTCGTTGTAGACATACAACTCTCGCATTTCGATGGTGTCCTCGGCAACTTGAGGACGCATACGATTCACGCCAGACAAATCCAAGTTCACGTTGCCGTAAATGGTCGGATTGCTCTGCGACATGATAATGCGGTTGACCGCATTCGGAATCTCGGTCGGTGCATGGATGGAGGAGGTAATGCGTTTCATCAACGCTTCACGGCGCGGGTGTCGGTATAGGTTTCGCGCCAATTCGGATTTGGTGATGTAGTAGGTCTGGCACAAAGCCTCTTGGCGATCCGTGTAAGGCACATCCTCGCGCAACACGCCAATGGCTCCAGGCTCAACCATATACGGTGTAATGCCGCCAGGGCGACGCACCAATTTGACAAACGTGCAGCCAAACACCAGTGACCACGTTAGGGCCATGCTGAAGATGTTGTCAGCGTTGGTGTTTGACCATTCGTCGTTAAGAGCCTGAGTCAAGACGGGGATCTTGGAATGTTCCGCTTCTTTGACTGATGCACCCAACGCAATAGAAAAACGGGTTTGGTCCGCGCTGTAGAGGAATGACACAAGCTGGTCGATATGCGGGTAGATCTTGTTATAATGCGCTGGGCTTTCTTCAGGACCAGAGCCAAACAAGAAATAGCTACGCAGGGAAACATAATCGCCCTTTCGCTCATTTTGCGAAACGTAACACTTCTCAGCTAGGTCTAAATAGAAAAACTCTCGCTCATCAGCATCGGACGGGATAATCATGTTTTGATCTTTAACCCCTCATGATCGGCAATATAACTTGCGGTGCGTGGTCCTTGCAAGTCTCCTACATCTCTGGGCAATACACTAACAGATTCCCCTTTAACAGACTTGTATGCTTTTCCGCCCATAACATTAGACATGCTAATGCCGCCTCCGCCGCCCCAAATGGCATTGTCACCCGGACGCGCTTCACGCATTTCTTGTTCTTGTTTAGAAACCGGCGCGTTGTTCCTTGTCAAATACCCCTGTTGGCTTTCGCCTTCACGAGTGCTTTTGATGTTGCTCATGCCAAACTCTTGAGCCATGCCTTTAAGCGAGCGATCAGCAGTTTTCGTTCTTGCCGACATGTATGACGGTGCGCGAAGGAACACAACGTTAATGCCATGCTCGCAGCCATTCGGGCATACAGGCTCCCAAGCCTCAAAGAACCCATGCTGGTCGCATTTGTAGTCACGTTTTACAGCCATATCAGTCCCCTTTATCGCCTTCAAGTTGTTGATTGAAACTTGGTTGCGAATAGTCCGCACGGTTGCGAATACCCACATCCATCTTTATTTGCCCGTCAACCACCTGAAGCCCCAGGTGGCGGTACATGCGTGGTTTAGGCGAACGCCGATACTCGGTGAACCGGGTGTTATACATGCCTTGCATCACGGCAATTTCGCCATTTTCCCACTGTTGCAAGGCCCTGCTAACCCGAATCTGCGTTATCTCTGAGACCGGGTTGATTTTCTGGATAAAGCATTTCTTGAACAGATCCTCGGTAATGCCCGCCACGTTGGCAAACAACGCCGCCGAGATCCCCCGTTTCTTATCCGCGAGAAACCTGTCAATACGCTCCATCAAGACTTTTTTGGGCAGGACGCTCATCAGGAACCATACATGCCAATGTTTTTGAGGTAGTCCGATACGTTGCGGCCCACGCTGAGTTGTTCAGGAGTCCTGTTCTCCTGAGACTTGTTGACCGCACGGCTTAGTTTCATTGCCACCAATCGTGGTTGCACCTGTTCAGCATAAGCAGCGGCCGCCAACGCAGCGCCAATCACGCGATCATCTTTTCCGCGTCCGCCAGCCTCAATCGAAGCGCCGTCACGGCGAATGGTCTTCATTTCTTCGATCAGATCCTGACTGCATACGCGCATCATGCCTCGTTCAAAATAGTCCTTCAGGTAACTCATCATCCGCTCTTTGGACGATACCGTTGTTACCCATCCCATAGCATTGCTTGGACCGCTCAACGTGTCGTTCTTCCGCCAGATGTAGTTGGACATATGCCCCAGCACATCCATCAGATCTTTACCGTGCTGCCCGCCTATGCTGACCGCCTGACGCCGCAAGTTGCGCAACTCATTGATGACGGCTTGTCCAGGTCCGTTCACTTCCAGGTTAAGCGTTGAATTGCGATACGCGCCAGCAAGATGACTAATCACCCAGGCAAATTGATAAGTGTTCATTTCACTGGTTGCAAACTCGGCAACCTGTTCCATGCCGTCCGAGTAGCAACGCCAGACGCTAATGCAGAACCTATCCGCCCAATCGCTAGATCCATACGCCGGGTCAGCGCCAATGACGTAGTAAGCCGTGTCAATCGGCTGTTCCCAAATCCTAAGCGTTGCCAACTTGTCAGACGAACGCACAACCTCAGTGTCGGCAAAGTGCGCGCCCATCACATAGCGATACACCTCCGGCACCATCTTCTTCGCGTCTTTCATCGCATCCGTGCAGCGAGCGTTCGAGAAGAACGAACTGCCGGTCATAATGAAAGCGTAGTCCTCAGTGGGCGGAAACTCCTGATACATCAAAGCATCATCACGAATGCCTTCAGACAGTTTCCAACGCCACCAAGCCATCTGACGTGAATTGATCTCTACGCCATAAAGCTTCTTGATATCCCGGACCCACTCTTTCTCCTCGCCGGTCAATCGACCATCCCAATAGACTTTGTAAACCTGAGATTCCGCATCGACAGAGTAGAACTCGTTCCGCCACCAACCGCAGAAAATAGCCTTCTGCGTTTTGGCTCTTTTGGCCGTGATATACATGTCATGAAACATGTTGAAGCCGCGAGCCGTGCTCTCAAACATATACAACCTGTCGGGGTTGGTTTCCGCCAACGAAGCCAACAAGGACGCCAAACCCTCCTCATCACCCCATGAACTTGTCTCCGTGCCGTGAAGGTAGGTAATAGCTTTGCCGCGCCCCAGAGTGCCTTTCGCTCGCAACCCGGCCACCTGATAAAACAACCGGCTTCGGTTCTTCAGCACCATCTGATTCCGGTTGTGGCTATCAACCGGCATCTTCCATTCACGCGGCAAATGCTCGTGATACATGCCAAGAGTGCTGCGGAACATCTCACGGTTTTCCTCCGTGTCAGTCACCAACGTCGCACCCAAACCCGGATGTGTGAACACCCAATACAAGTCCAACGCCAGACTGATTGTCGTAATGCCTTGCTGACGCCCTTTCAGAATTACGTAATGATGGATATCGTTCTCAAGACCCTTCTGAATCTCCTCCATCACATAGGTCTGAGTGCCAAGCAGGGTGCCAAGTTTCTTCAGACCCTGTTCCTTGGTCTCAATCTGAAGCTCCGAACAAAACTTGTAGAACTTCTTAAGATCGAACTTCATACCACGCTCACCACGTAGAAGCTGCTACTCAGCATCAACCTTTGCCGCAGGCTCATCCTCGCCAACGTAGTAATACCTTTGCTTCGAGGCGATGATTGCATGTCCCTGCTTCCTATTCTTCTGCGCACACAAACTCATGATTGACCGCCAGGACACAGGCAAATAACCGTGCGGCCAAAGCAATTCCTTCAGATCATCATACGAAACACCCTCCTTCCCAGAGAGCATACACGCATCCAAAAACCGAATAGGCTGTTCAGCCGGACGCACTCGACGAACATGCGCACGATGGTCCCCAGTCTCACGAGCATACTTCAAGTAAGACAAAATTGTGGTCAGGCTAACGCCCTCCCCATCAGCAATGTCCCGCAACCGAACATTAACCGCCCAACGGTCAAGTATCCGGTTCAAACGCTTCAATGATTCTTCACGCATCGCCATACAACAAATCCTCCTCATAAAGTTATATATGGTTTTAACAAATAATTGAAGTGCCGCAAACATGGTTTTTTCTTGGGGGGAGTTGCGAAAGGGGCACCCGCATGAGGGGGCCCAGGGCCCATGCCGTGGCCATCCCGTTTGCCTGCCGATCGAATGGCGAGGAAGGCATCCAATACCAGAGCAGGCTGAGCCGTGGAGCGTTGGCATGTCTATGCGATAGACTGACTGTGATTGCTGGCCCAAATAGCGTTCCGGGGGGAGGTCAGAGTAGTAGCACTACCGCACACTTGCCCATGCAAGTCGCCTGGTGGCGGTGCGACAGCGCGGTGGTAGTCTATAGACTATAGCTATATCTATAGAGCTATAGAGCTATAGAGCTATAGAGCGCGCACGCGGGGGAAGAGATTGCGAAAGCAGCCTGCAATAAAATACGACAAACGGTGAAAAGATAAGACACACAACCAGGTCTAGCTCTGGCAGTATGCAGATAGGCAATCAAGCCGGGGAGCTTCGGCCCCCCACAACATAGGGGATTATCCCGTGACAAAAACCGATATCTATCAAGCCGTGACTGACAGTATCCTCGCTCAATTAGAGGCGGGTTGCATTCCCTGGGTTAAGCCATGGAAAGACGGGAACGCCACCACGACCAATCTGCCGAACAATGGCAGCACTGGCAAAGCTTATTCGGGCATCAATATACCGCTGTTATGGATCGCCGGTGCGCGGTTCGGCTCGCAATCGTGGCTTACATATAAACAAGCGGCTGAGTTGGGCGGAAGCGTGATGAAAGGCGAAAAGGGTACGGCGGTTGTTTACGCTGACCGTTTTATCCCCAAGGGAGAGGATGCCAAGCCGGTATTTTTCTTGAAAGCCTATACGGTATTTAATACCGCCCAATGCTCGGGCCTTGCTGCAATCCCGGAGCGCGAACCGCTGACCGTGCCACAACAGCATGAAGCCGCCGACGCGCTCATTGCCAACACTGGCGCAAGACTGCTGATAAGCGGAGACCGTGCCTATTATAGCCCAAGCGCCGATCATGTTGTTATGCCTCCCATTGGGGCGTTCAGCGATGCGATGGGCTGGTATCAGACGACACTCCACGAATTAGGCCACTGGACCGGCCATGCAAGCCGGCTAGATCGGCAATTCGGAAAGCGGTTTGGCGACCACGCCTATGCGGTGGAGGAGCTGACGGCGGAAATGACCAGCGCGTTTTTGTGCGCGTCTTTGGGCGTAGAGCCCGCCGTACGTCATGCTGATTATTTGGCGTCTTGGATTTCAGCGATGAAAGCTGACAACAAATCGGTAGTTGCAGCTGCATCCAAGGCGTCCAAGGCAGCGGATTACATCCAAGCGTTTGAAGCGAAGCGCATCGCTGCCTAATCCGGACTCTAGCAGGGGCTGCGGCGCCTGCTATGGCCTGCACTCGGCAGGATCGGACTAATCCGATCACCTCCAACCTAGGGGATTATCCCGTGACCAAAGCAGAATATCAACAGCTGGTGCAAATTGCGCACGATGCAGACGCAGATTGGCAGGCCGAGTTGGGGCGCATGTATGGCAAACGAGCTGGCGAAGCACGGTATGACGATCGCGGTCGCTCGACTGCCGATCTGCAACACTTGTTTGCCGAGAAAGTTCGCACTGACGCAGTTCGGCACAATGCTTTGATGGATAGTTTTGTGGCCGGCAACATTCTGGCTTGATGAGGTCATCAACACAGTGGAGAGCGACATGACAACTGAATTGAACAACTACCTCGCGGCTCGCGCGGCTCTTAGCGTCAACGCTGATAGCACATATTTTGCTGCCCGCGACACATATGTCGCGGCTCGCGCGGCTTATGCTGCTGCGCGAGCAGCGGTTTGCGCCGCCCACGAAGCTTATAAAAAATCTGTAATCAGCGCAGATGCGGGCATTTTTGATACTCGTAAGACTTATTTCGTCGCAGATGCGGCGCTCCGCGCTGCACGCGAGGACTTTGAAATCGCTCATGATGTTTACTGTACTGAAAACGCTAACTTCATCAGCGGCGCCGTTCGCGATGCGAATTACGCGGATTACGTTGTCGCTCGTGACGCATATGACGCAATAGTTGAGGCAGGTGCGCAATGAACAAACTGAATCGCCGCCCCGACAAATACTGCATCTGGAAGAATTACAGAAAGCCTATATGGCATTGCCTGCTATCCAATGAGGCGGGTTGCATCGCCGCAGGTCTAGTGATCGGCTGGTTGCTGTCATATGTAATTTCACTGCTCTGATCGGAGGACAAAATGCTTCCACCCCTCACCCCGCTTGAACGGATAACCCGCCGCATCTCGATCCTGCGGCAGCAAATGGCTAACAGTCGCTCGAAAGATGATCGCATAAGTTTGAACGGCGCGATGGTTGAACTAATCGCCCTTAGGAATGAGATAGAAGCCAATGACAAGCCGTAAATATTGGAAAACACTAGCTGAAGACGAAGCGCAACTCTGCATAAATCAAAATATCGTAATTGCTGGCGCTATGCAGGCGATTATACACATTTTGGAGCAGATGACAGGACCCGAATTATATCTCGCAGACGGCTATGATTATGCCGACGTGCTGGCAACTCTGCGAGATATGACTCCGAAAGTAAATCAACGCGCGATTGCAGACGTGCATGAAGTGTTTGCCGACAAGTTTAATGTTGACCAGGGCGAGGATCAGCCGTAATTTTGCTCCGTCGGTGTTTCCTCTCCGTAAACTTGCCCCGGTCGCTAGCCGGGGTTTTTTTTGCCTACACGCTCTGAAGCCCGTCAGAGGCCCATAGAGGGCTTTTCACATCTCTCCGGTATCATCATACCAGCGTCGCCCCGCACCCGGCTCTACGCGCTCCTCTGCGGCGATAAACGGCAATATCGCGGGTGCCTGCTGCCCGATCAGGCTCATGAGGTTTGACCTGCCTCGGGGCACGAAACCCTCCGCCTTGCGTGTGCGATAAAAATCCAGCCAGCGGCGGTCCATCTCAGACCAGCCTGACATGCGATCGTCCGGTATCGCTGTTGTGTCCGGGTTGTCCCTGAGCCATTTCCCGATTGCGGATTGCAGATCGGCGTAGTTAGGCACAATCGTCCTGCGCTTGGCTGTTGCGATTGCTTCCAAGCATTGCCGAGATTGCCACACTCTCTCCGGCGTGCTGGTCAGCATTGCGGCCATTGGCTTAAGAGCCTGATAAGCCGCTTCGGGATCATCGGGCTGCACCAGCTTTGCGAGTGCGCGAAAAAATTGTTCCTGCTTGGTCATGTCAGTCCCTCCAAGAAATCTACTTCCGTTGGTCTTTCGTCAGTCCACCGCTCGCCGTTTAGCCAAGTAGCGGGGTGTGGCGTATATTTTTCCGATCCTGTCCACGCATAACCCTCGCAGGCCTTCACGATAACGTCGCATGGAGCCTTCGTGACCGCCAAGCTCCAGGCTTTCCGCGCTGCGCCTTTGCCGATCTTACGCGGATAAGCAGCCCAGAAATCCTCAAACCCGTCAGGCTCAACAATCACACTCAGCGAGCGCGAGCGAGTGGGGGATAGAGGGGGTTTTCTTATGCTTCTTTCTAATTGCTGTGATTGTAGCTGTGACTGTGACTGTGATTGGCTAGCCTCCTGCTGGCAATCTGCTAGCGGCTTGCTATAACGCTGCTGTGCTCTTGCTATACCTCCTGCTACCCTGATATCTCGAATTTTCAATGCCTTAGCTAGTTCCAAGTCTATCCGCTTGTGAGTGAGCGTCCCATTTTCGGCGTGAAAGAAATCGCGCACTGTTTGAGAGACTTTGAGCCAGCGTTTGCCTCCTAGACGGGTGATGCTGGCGAGGCGTGAATCATCGTCAGGCAAGCCTCCCGTGCGCCAATAATGCATGATTAGTAAAAGGTACGCGCCATGCTCATCGGTGGATAAATGACCGGTGTCCGCCAGGTAATCAGCGACGTACAGTGGCATCCACGGCGTCGCACTCATGAAACATCTCGAGACTCGTGCTCAGTCGAACGGGCGCGTTCAATAAACCCTCTCAGCGCAACGCGAACCAAGCTAGAAACCGTCCGATCCTCGCGTTTTGCAATTTCCGTCAAACCGTCGAGCAACTCCGTCGGCACGATAATCGACATGGTTTTTTGCATAATGACCTCTTTTCCTGTTGTGGAGCGTGTTTCTATCATATCGCCTATTGACCGCGCAAGCAGGGCATGAGATTATTTGTTTGCCAATCATGGCGATCCGGAGAACACTCCAATGCGAACGCTCTACAAAAATACGATTAGCGAGCATAAAAACCTCACATATTTTGCCGTCGAGGTGGACAAAAAAAACCTGTACATCAGCACCACGATTGAACAAGAAGGTCATCCTGGCTGTTTGATGGTGTTGGACTTGCCGTTATGGATGGCGCGTGAAATCCGCGCAGCACTGGACGAATTGGACGGCGGCGAATGACGCACCGCAAAACATTACTTCACTTAGCCCGTCAGTTGTCTGGCGGGATTGAAGCGGGCGAATACCGGCGCTTGCCGGTGCGCTCAATTCGTAACCTGCGGTCTATCGCTCTCCAGCTGGAGCAGCTTGCCGCACTCATCTGCATAGATCACGAACCTGAGCCTGTTAAACGCTCGTGGTGGAGGATTTGGTAATGCCGTCTGTTGTTTTGCAGCATAGTCGCTTGATCCTGACGCATCTTGTCGATGGCGACATTTTTTGTCTCAGCACCATGCACCACGCGCACGATATGACGCTGAGGTTTAAGCGCGAGCAGGCGCAAGAGCTATCTGACCTGCTTAAAGGTTTTTTGGAGATAGATCATGAATGACTTTAGTGCCGAAAATCGTGCATCTGCTTGGTGGTCAACAGATTGCCGGCGAGACGTGAATGGTGAGACCGTCGAGTTAATCCTCGAAAAACAGGGGAAACGCACCCGTAACCCGGTTGAAAGCCTGCCTGAGCGGCAGCAGGAGGCAATGCGGATGGGCCTGTTCATGCAGCCGAACATTGCTCGGTTGTTTGAAGACAAGCACAAGCTGCGCGTCAAAGAGTTTGACGTGTCTTTGACGCATCCAAGCGAGACGTGGATGAAGTCCCACTTCGACTATATCACTGAAGACCAGCGCGCCCTGGTGGAGTGCAAAAACTATAATCATGCGGCAGCGCACAAGTTTAGTGAGGACGGTGAACCTGTTCGTATTCCTCCGGCAGATATGGTGCAGTGCATCCACGAAGCCTGCGTTGCGGGCGTCGGCACCGTTTATTTAGCCGTGCTGTTTGGCGGTCAGCATTTTCGCACGTTCAAGATCGACGTAACTGATGAAATGCGCGTTGAGCATATTAAACACTACGCGACGTTGTGGGCACATGTGCAACAAGGGACGCTCCCAGCCCCCCAAACCAGCAATGACGCCCGGTTGGCCTGGCCGCAGGACAATGGCGACTGCGTATTGGCTAGCGCGGAATGCGAACAGATCGTGGAGAAATTTAAGACGATTAAAACACAACGCAAAACGCTCGAAGATCAAGAGGAGCAGATTGCTGCTTATCTTCAAACCTCTATGGGTAATGCCAGCGAAATCCGCACGATTGATGGCCGCACTTTGGTCACTTGGAAAGCAGCAAAACCCACAAAAACACTTGATACCGCGTTGTTTAAATCGACAATGCCTGATACTTATAACAAGTTCATCGTTGAACGCGCCGGTTCTCGGCGTCTTATCGTTAAATAGGGGCGAATCATGACAGATTGGAAAGATGTTTACGTCGTGGATACTAAAATCCCTGCGCGGGCGAAAAATGCCATGGTGGCTGAATTTGGTGATGCTGTCACGCTGGGCGACGTAGCGGACATGCCGCTTGGAGAGCTTCGCCGCTTGAAGGGGGTGGGTGCGGCCGCAGTGCAGCGCGTTGTGGATGTTGTTGCCGACGTTATTCGGGGGAACAAACCCCGATCCGGGATGAGCATTTTTGACGCAGCGATGGAAAAGGTTGAAGCAGATGAGTAACGCACTCATCCCTGTTGGTGAAATGCGGCAAATGGCTCTTGCCGTTGCCAAGAGCGGTTTGTTTGGCATTAAAACCGAGGATCAGGCGCTGGCCCTGATGCTCATCGCGCAAGGCGAAGGTCTGCACCCAGCGATTGCTGCTCGTGACTATCACGTTATCCAGGGTAGGCCTGCGCTTAAAGCGGATGCGATGCTGGCCCGTTTTCAAAATGCAGGCGGCAAGGTGGAATGGAAGACCTACACCGACCAGCAAGTGACGGGCGTGTTTACGCATCCACAAGGCGGCAGTCTCGAACTAACCTGGACGATAAAGCAGGCCCACGCAATCGGCCTGGCAGGCAAGGATAACTGGAACAAATACCCCAGGGCCATGCTGCGTTCGCGCTGCATCTCGGAAGGTATCCGAACGGTCTATCCGGGCTGCATTGTCGGAACATACACCGAGGAGGAGGTGGAAAGCTTTTCACCGGCTCTGACGCCAGCCCCTGTTTCTATGCCAGCTTTGGCAGCCCCGGTTGCATCGCCCGACGATTTTCCACTCTATCTTCCAGGTGGGAAACTCCACGCAACGCATTCGGGTAAGTCTGAATGGGTGGAAGGCTACAATGACCTTGTGGATCGTATCCGCAACTCGCCCAAACTGTCGCAGGAAAGCAAACACATGACCGGCCAGGAACTGGCGGAAGTAAACAAAGCGATGTTTGACGAACTGGAACCCGAATATCTCAACATGCTGAAGTAGGAAGCGAAGATGCAACTCAAAAACCCGCCACAAGTTGGAGCAGGCATTGCTTTCAAGGTGAAGGAGAAAAAGCACGAAAAAGCGCCCGATTGGGATGCTATTTTGGTGCTGGATGAAGACTGCAAGGCCGGACAACAGATCAAAATCGCCATGTGGAACCGCCAAGGGGCTAGCGGCATGTTCCTAAGCATGAAGATCGACAACTTTAAGCCCAGGGCCAAGCCCGATGCCGAGACGTTCAAACCAAAAGAAATCGAAGCTTTTGACGACGATGTCCCGTTCTAGTGGGCAAGTCTCAGCGCACTAAGGGAGCTTCCTTTGAACGCGACATTGTGCATGTATTGCAGGATGCGCTGGGGATCCAGGTTGAACGCAACCTAAACCAAACCAGGGATGGCGGGGGGGACATAAACCTCCCCGGCTACCTCGTGGAGTGCAAACGCCGCGCAGGCATTGCCGTGTATGATTGGCTAGACCAAGCCACTAGAGCCGCAAACCCCGCTCAGAAGCCTTTGGTGATAGCTAGGGCAGACAGGCGGGAGAGTATCATCATCATGCGGTTGGATGACTTCCTGCCGCTTCTTAAGGGGACAAACAATGCCGAAAGCACCGACTAAACGCGGCAAAAAGCCATTTGTGATGCTGGCAACGCCAATGTATGGCGGCATGACAACCGGATTCTTCATGCAAAGCGTCTGCCAACTGCAATCGCAATTTGCGGCAGCTAAATGGCAACTCGCCAACAGTTTCGTCTTTAATGAATCGCTCATCACTCGAGCTCGGAATGCCCTGGTGCATCAGTTTCTCAAGACGCAGGCAACACACCTGTTGTTCATTGACGCTGATATTCGCTTCCAGGCCGAGCATATTATGGCAATGGTGATGGCTGACGTTGATGTTGTCTGCGGTATCTACCCGAAAAAAGAAATCAACTGGCATACCGTTGAACGTGCGGTGAAAATGAACGTTCCTGTCGATGATCTAAAGAAGCACACCGCCAGCTTCGTTTTGAACCTGCTGGACAACGCCAACGAGATAACGGTGGCGCAGAATAAGCCGTTTGAGATCCTCGCCGGTGGCACCGGCTGTATGCTCATCAAGCGCGAAGTGCTGACAAAGATGGCTTTGGAAGTGCCGTCATACACCAATGATGTGAATGACTTGGCCGGACAAATGGGCGCTGAGAAGATCCGCGAGTTTTTTGCCACCAGCATCGACAAGGAAAGCAATCGCCTGCTCAGTGAGGATTATCACTTCTGCTTCAAGTGGAGGGAAATGGGCGGCAAAATCCACGCAGCACCGTGGGTGAAGCTGTCTCATGTCGGGACGTATATCTTTGAAGGAGGCTTGTTGGAGGAAAGGACGTGATTTTCACCCTTCACCTGATTGCTATGCTCGGCAGCATCGGGCTTTGCCCGCCGGAGCAACGCTACTCAACAAAAGACCTCTGCAAGGCCGCGTTGGTGGAGCAGGTGCAAAACCTTCAAGCGAAGAAAGCT